>JGI24022J15233_10003554_pt1 | contig 15529 bp, 11 predicted proteins | sample Ectturendosymbi2_FD_15233 | JGI IMG/M metagenome (IMG submission 15233)
TTTTACGTGAAATCGATTTCCTATTAAAAATTTGCTGATCGATTCCTTGCTTACACCCATCGTGGAAAGTACATACTTGATTGTAGATTACTTATTACGACTTTTTAAACGAGATGTGAAAAGGTTGTTCATATCCAAACATGCTTGGTCATCCTCGTTTCACTGGCCGTTTCGACGATTATATCCTCTGCAGATGCAAATTTATATCATCACATAACTGTGACGTATTGTTTCCCCAGGTTCCAATCCCCATCACAGAGGGTTTAGATCCTCTCACAGTTCTCACTGACGATGCCGACATAGCATCGTGGAACAACGAGGGTTTGCCGTCTGATCGCATGTCGACCGAAAACGCCACAATCCTCATAAACTGCCAACGATGGCCACTGATCGTAGACCCGCAGCTGCAGGGGATCATTTGGATCAAGCGACGTTACCAGAATCTCAAAGTGGTCCGGCTTGGTCAAAGAGGGTAAGAAACAGTTTTGACATGTACCAGGTTTTACATGAAGATTCGGTTAGCTTGCTTGACTTGTTGACAAAGGTTGAAAGCAGTCTTTCTCGCAAAATGTTTCAGTGGCCGTGAAAAGCTATTAAGAAGTTTTGTCAAACTATATTTCCCCAGCTACCTTGACGTGATCGAGAATGCTGTGTCGAGCGGTGACACGGTATTCATTGAGAATGTCGAGGAAAGTGTTGATCCTGTGCTTGACCCTCTGCTTGGGAGGAACACAATCAAAAAAGGAAGGTTAGTTGCCTCAAAAAAAATTAAAAACGCCTGAACGAGTTTCTCAGGAACTGAAAAAAACATTTTCACTTCTTTTATGCAGGTACATTAAAATAGGCGATAAAGAAGTTGAATACCATCCATCGTTCCGTCTCATACTACACACGAAGCTGGCGAACCCGCATTATCAGGTGTGTTGGAAAACAAATGTGAGGACGCCGTCGCATCATTTATCGAAAATGCCACGTTTTAAGTTTCAAATAAACCCCCTCCCTGCGCGTGCGTCTTCGCTCTGTTTCACGTGGTTACGATCAGATCAGCTGACGAGTGGCATTGTTCTTCGCTGCTTTTTTTGAAGACTTTTTCAATTACCGATAAAATCGTAACTGTTTTATTTTAGTGATTGTAGATTGGGTTACATTGACTAACGTGTTGGAAAAGTGATGTCCGTTAGTGTGTGCGTTCTTAACACTAACTGCTGTTTCAACGATAGGATGCGATTGCGGGCCAGGATTTGATTACTTCTGCGAAATCGATTGTTCTGATCCGACGCTCATTGTTACGTTTCAGCCTGAAATGCAAGCGCAGTGCACGTTGATCAACTTCACTGTGACGAGGGATGGTCTGGAGGAGCAACTGCTTGCTGAGGTCGTCAGGTGCGAGAGGCCTGACTTGGAGGAATTGAAAGTGCGTAAGTTTAAGCTCTGAGGTAATAGTTTATTTCAGGTTAACGCAAAACAGTCAGGTTGTGATCGCTTCTAGCTACTTGCCACGATTTACTCGCACGAGTGTTTAAGATTCGCTTAAGCTCAAAGCATTTCACTCTCTGTATTGAGACTTATCAATAAGATGAAAATTATTGGGGGAAGTATTGATTCTGCAAAACAAAGGATGTGTAAACATCTCTGCTGTCTGTTCTTGAAAATCTCACTTCAGCGAGGGCAGAAAATGTTGTGTGGAGCAGGCAACAAGAGTAGCTAATCAACTGTAAGCGATGGCTAAAATAAAGTTGGCTGATGTCATCTAATATGGGAGTTGTTGCACACAGGCCGAGCTGACTCTCCAACAAAACGATTTCAAGATCACGTTGAAACGACTGGAAGATTCTCTTCTCTCTCGACTATCCGCTGCCTCGGGAAATTTCCTGGGCGACACAGCTCTCGTCGAAAATCTCGAGACAACGAAGAAAACAGGTTAGCGACGCTCTTCGTTACTATCGTGGCTGACTCGGTATCTTTTGCAAGGCGTCAACGACGCGTCTTTTTTCGGGATCTTCCTGAAGAAAGTCGACCATTAGTTGGTTTAGTGGTCCTGGATGCCGCAAGGTTGGCCAACCCCTTGCGTTCTGCATTTTCCAGCTTGCAAATCCCTACTATTTGCTGTGTGCAGGCAAATTTTGGGGTTGCTTTTCACAGGCACCTACAAAGAGTTTTGTCGCGCACTTTGACCCATGGATCACTTGTTGTTTTGGTATCGTGTTGTTATAGCAACGATCGTTTTTCGCAGCCGCGGAAATTGAAGTAAAAGTCGCCGAAGCGAAAGTGACGGAAGTGAAGATAAACGACGCGAGGGAATGTTACAGACCAGTCGCTCAGAGAGCCGCCCTCCTGTATTTCATACTCAACGATCTCAATGTGATCAACCCTATTTATCAATTCTCCCTGAAGGTTGGTGGCGCATTGTCGATTTATCCATGGAACATAAACTTACGTGACTTAAACAGCGACAGTGGGTTTTGCAGAGGGCTGGCGGTCACCTGATCATGTAACACATTAGACCAGTGCTTCCCAACTTGCATGAACTCCCGACGCACTTATCCTGTGCATCAAATCAAACGACGCACTGCGCAAATAATATTCACGGACTGCTGTTTATTGCGATTCATTAGCTTGCTTGTTGTAACACAAAATTCGGTGCTATGTTTGAAACGGCTGAGCGTATTTCTCGTTCGACGCTTATCTTCGAGCGGGTAGTTTGTGTTATTACCGCAATAAATAACGGAAAAGCCAGCTTCGCACAAGTAGTGCACGAGTAGCAAAACGAATTAAGATCTGGAAAGCTTCTTTAGATTCAAAATGGATCCATGCCGGATATAAGCTTGCGGTGTCCTTGCAATGTCAAAACGACGCACCAGCTGAGAATCCCTGCATTAGGCTATTTGATGTAGAAAAACTTATTTCATCGTTAACTCGGCCACTGCTTTTGAAACACTTACTCAGGTGCCTAGAAATGACTTCTTTTTTTTTTGTTAAACTCAGCTTCTGCTTTCAGGCGTTCAACGTCGTCTTCTCGAGAGCCATTGAACGGTCGGAGGCGTCCGAGGACTTGAAGGAACGTGTATTCAACTTGATCGACACCACAACGTACAGCGTTTTTCAATACACAACGCGAGGCTTGTTCGAGTGCGACAAACTAACCTTCACTGCTCAGGTTGCCATGCAGGTAACTACGACCAGAAGGTACTTGCCACCAACTGCTGTGCACTTTTTGTGTAACGTGTACTTCACCCGCAAGGGCAGTTTAGTAATCTTTTAGTGCTCGAAAAGTGCGCCGCGTCTCCAACACTTCGCAGCTTTTGATTTGACTCGGCGATGGTCACATTCGACTGTTGTTAGTTGTTTGGTATCTTCTCGCGCTCGTCTTACACCAGACGTTTTGACTGACCCTTACTCCTAAGACCCGGCGCTACCCCTGCGTTTTAACCTGACAGGAGACGTTTTTGTCAAATCATATCTTCACACTGGTTCGCTTTTCCGCAGATCCTCCTCTCCGGCAAAGAAATCGACGTCACTGAGATGGATTTCCTGTTAAGATTCCCGATCAAACCTGACTGTCCATCTCCGGTTGATTTCCTATCGAATCATTCCTGGGGAGGAATTAAGGTTCGCATCGTCACTTGTCTTGCAGTTTACCCCTCGAGATTTTTTGCAAATTGTCCGATCATGTGTTAACTTTTAAGTTCAAGGAGAGTTCACGGAAACTGCTGTTTTAACACTTCGTTCGCGTCAGCTACTGCTGTTGCTTCCGATCAGGTTCTGTCTGAAATGGAAGAATTCCGAAACTTGGATCGCGACATCGAAGGCTCCGCGAAGCGCTGGAAGAAATTCGCTGAGAGCGAATGTCCGGAGAAAGAGAAGTTCCCGCAGGAATGGAAGAACAAAACGACGCTGCAGAAGTTGTGCATGATGAGGGCTCTCCGGCCGGACAGGATGACTTATGCGGTGCAGTAAGTCCGTCGCACAAATTCGTTTCTGACTCAGACTTTTGCTGCTTCTTCAAGCGTTTGTCAAACATCTCTTTAGTTTGGTTTTCAAGCGACCTTCGCATTAAACCCGTGTCGAAACGTTGTTTTCAGTTCTTTAGACTAAGCAGCGGGCGGTGTTGTTGCGCGAAAACTTCAAACGCAATAAACCGCCGCGAATGAAGTTATCTTCCGGCCTTTGAAAACCGCGCAATCAACGTTCAGTCAGCTTCTCATCACCGGCATAATGACTGGAAGCGGTTTTCAACGCCGGCAATTTTGAAAAGCTAACCGGAAATCGGGCTTGTTACGTGCGAGGTTACGTCATCGGCAAACGCTGCGTAATGGCTTGATTTTGGTTCGAGGAGCAGAAAAGTTTGGTGTGACTGTTCGTCTTTCTCAGTCTGTGCTGTTGAGTCTGACACCAGCGGGGTGCGATGATCTTCGGCTTCGCTGAACTAAATTGTTTGTTTATAAACTCTAATCCGGCAGACGTTGTTTACCTGCAGTGACTTCATCCAGTCCTTCCTTTGCCCCGTGAGTTACGGTTTCAACGACCGCTTCAGAAGAAGCCGAATTGCGCTGAGCGAGTTCACCTTAATGGTGTTACATAACCTTTCTTGGGTGTACTTGCCGCATACCCTGCTTACTTTCGTGTTTGCCTTCCTAGAAAGTCTACCACGAGACCGCGATGCCGGTTTTTCCTCTGAATGGCGGTGGTGTTGTAAAATCATGGCTGACTCGAACTTCTTGATCTACATTTTGCGTTTCTTGTCAGGAATTTCGTGGAAGAGAAGCTCGGAGCAAAATACGTCGAAAACCGTCAGGTTGAGTTTTCCAAGTCATACGAGGAAAGTGGGCCCGAAACTCCCGTCTTCTTTGTCCTTTCACCAGGAGTAAACCCACTCAAAGACGTTGAAGCGCTCGGTTACAAGCTCGGCTTTGCCATGGATAACAAGTATGTCTGGTTCTTGCTTCTTGTCTGCTGTAACTTCACCATCGTTTACTCTGTGCAGTTCCCTGAAAGAGCATTAAAAGAAACCCCTGTTGTTTTGTAAATAGGTGAAGCTTCTTAAAACAGTGTTTACCTTGGATTTCCTTGTTTTGCAATTTGCATACCTTAATAACTGGCTCAGCTTGAGCATACCTACAGTAGGTGAAGGTTTTTATTGATAAAAACGAGAAACTTGCATGTAGCACGCAGTTATTTTCTGTACGCTGGCTTGCACCTAAGGCAAACGTTTTGCTATGGATATAGCGCGGTTCCAAAGCTAACACGATCGTTTGCCACCTCATCACAGTAATTTATGACTTTTCACTATTTGCAAACAACCCCACCTGCTTCAAAAAGTCCATTGCGTTTTTATAAGATACGCAAACCAGAGCTGCTGCGGTCGCGGTCATATTCATTTGTTTGTAGTTTGCGCGACAACTCATTGAATTGCTCTCTTAAGCTCGAAAGTTTTCCCGCGTCATCATCATACACGCGCTCTTGTTACACTGAGCGACCTCGTCAAAATCGATGCGTGAAAAAGATCGCAATAATATATTTCCTATTTCAGCAACTTTCACAACGTGTCGCTGGGTCAAGGACAGGAAATAGTCGCTGAACAAGCATTGGATCTCGCAGCAAAGGAAGGTCATTGGGTAGTGTTACAGGTGCGACGAAAACCAGTATTTTGGCGTTTCACTGCAGTGTGATGTTGCATGGTTCTTTCACTTGGAGCACATTGAAATGTTGTTCTAAAGTTTTTAAAGCTTTCAGGCTTTGGTAGAAGAACATTGCGCAACATTTGCTGCAATAGTTATCACTTCTTCGCTCGGTCTGTCGCCGACACTTTGTGTAAGGTCGGAAGAGGTAGGCCAACTGTATTCTTCCTGGTCATTTTTGCTAAATGGCGTTTCGAAATGCAGAATGTTCACTTGGTCGCCAAATGGCTCGGCACGCTGGAGAAAAAGCTCGAGCAGTTCAGTTCTGGCAGCCACCAGTCCTATCGTGTCTTTGTCTCTGCTGAACCAGCCGCCACTCGTGAATCGCATATCATCCCACAAGGAATCCTGGAATCCTCGATTAAGATCACTAATGAGCCTCCCACTGGAATGCAAGCCAACCTGCACAAAGCTTTGGATAACTTTACTCAAGTCAGTTGTTTACCTTGTCTTCCAAGTTGTCTTCTTTATTCACGTACGACGGCATGATGCTCGGCTTGATGTGGCCGCGATCGAGTGGACTAGCCTTGCAAACACAGTTTTCCTGTGATTTTACCTATCCAGAGCGTACGTTCACACGCAGGTTATATCGATCTTCCAGCTCGCAGAATCTAGCAGCAGTATTAGACATAAGCCTGGCATTTTTCTACGACCCCGTTCAACTCATGTCTCAGGCAGTTTGTTACATCAGCCTTTTGTCGAAGCTTCTGACTTTTCAGCTAAGGGATTAATTTTAAATTAATGTTAATCCACGTATTTTCCTTCAATAGTTTGTTGTCCAAAGTAACCCACTCTGGTTTCAACCCAATTTCTTGATGTTCGTTTGTTTTAGGAGACACTTGAGATGTGCAGCAGAGAAGTTGAATTCAAGTCGCTTCTCCAGTCGCTCGTGTATTTCCACGCTGTCTTGTCGGAGAGGAAGAAGTTCGGACCTCAAGGCTGGAATCGACCTTACCCGTTCAACAACGGAGACCTTACAATATCGGTCAATGTGCTCTACAACTATCTAGAAGCGAACAGCAAGGTAATGCCGATGTAATGTATGCCTGTTTCTACGGTAGTCTGCGATGTTCGTTGAGGAAAATAATGCGTAAACAAAAGTGTAATCTTTGAAAAAGATTTTAAAATCAAGTTTTGATGCGAAGTTACCGGCTTTTGTCAGCCACTAATGGGAATTGATGGATGGCTCACTAAGAGTCTTCAGCCGCATACATTGGATTGTTGTCTCGTTTCTGCGTTGACGACATTGTACATTTTTGCCGCTTCTTAAATAAGATCTTGGAGTTGTACGAAATTCTGCGCTTACGTAAGCGAAAGAGTTCGTCGACGACTCGGACAATACGAACAAAAGTGACCCGCGCAGGTTCCTTGGGACGATCTGCGCTACTTGTTCTGCGAGATCATGTACGGCGGGCACATCACAGACGACTGGGACAGGAAACTGTGTCGAACGTATTTGGAAGTCTACATGCACCCTGACCAACTGGATGGCGAACTTCTTCTTGCACCTGGGTACCCTGTACCTCCTAACATGGACCTGAAGGTGCAACTTTCTGCTGATTTACACTACTTAAAAACCTTTTGCTTTCTGCTGTGGGAGAAAAAAGGATCTTGGTGCGAGACATTTTCAGGCTAGAAAATCCTTCATTTTCGGTTACCTTTATAATTTATTAAAATTTATTATATTTGTTCCCAGGGTTCGTTGAGAACCGTGAGTTTTTCCGATACCTCCTCAAGCTGCGGCTCTCGCATTCCTAACGAGAGGAAATGCCGATTCGCAGACGAATAAAAACGAACAACGCCCGCTAACGAACTCGATGAGAAGTTTTTCTATCTTTTTGCCTTCCTATGTGCGCTCAGTTCCAGAAAACTTTGCGTTGCAGGGCTACCATGAATACATTGATGAATGCCTGCCACCGGAAAGCCCCTACCTTTACGGCTTGCACCCGAACGCTGAGATTGGTGTCCTGACAACAACCTCTGAAAACCTTTTTCGAACTTTGCTGGAAATGCAGCCGAAAGATGCTGCTGGGGGCGGGGCAGGGGGTGTGACGCGGGAAGAAAAGGTACGGCGGCTTGTCGCCGTTTGCACAATTTTGTCATTTGTTGCGGAACCACTGTTTGCTGTATTTGTTTCAATACTCTGCGTTGTAATAACGGTTTTGTTTTTCCATCTGATGAAAATAAATGTCAGTGCGCTGCACCGACTGCCATCAACAAAAAAACAGAGTAAGGATTTGTTTTTGCTAATTTCCGGGTTTACCGCCGCGTTTTTGACATTTTTTTAAAAATTTCTTTATTTTCACTCTAGTCACGTGATTTGTTCAGGTCAAAACCATGCTTGATGAAATAGTAGAGAAGTTGCCTGACGAGTTCAACATGACAGAGATGCTGTCCAAAGTTGAGGACCGCACTCCGTACGTGGTTGTTTCGTTCCAAGAGTGCGAGAGAATGAACACCCTGACCAGAGAAATGCGACGATCGCTCAAAGAACTCGACCTGGGATTGAAGGCGAGCATGTGTTTTGAAATTCCACTCGCATGCTGGCGAAGATAAACTGTCAGTTTCGTCTCTAGGGAAACTGTTGCCATGCATTAGGGTTACGTTCATTAAGTTAGATGCTCCTTCGAGTTCATTTGCATCAATCGACTTAATTTCTCTTGAAACAACTTTCTCGTTTTAAACTTCTACAATTGGTTTAGATGGCAATTGTTCAACAGGTTCTAAAAGTAACAGGTTCTAAAAGTCATTGTAGTAAATTGCTTATAAATTAAACGTTTGTGTTTCTCAAAATAACAAATCCTAGTCTTGGTGTGGGCAATAGCTATTAAGTTATTACTAGTTAAAGCCCATCGATGACTGTCATTATTTGAGCTTTTCAGAAAGCAAACAGTGCTTTAACTTACCGCAAAACTGTTTGCTGTGTGTAGAACAAACTTAATACGCAAACTAATTGATCGCAGTTTATTTGTATTTTTTAAGTTTAAAACTTGAACTGCTGGTTTGTTGAAAATGTAGTGATACAGCGCGAAAGTTTGCCCCCTCTTGCCTGTCATATAAAAAAATGTTTTTGTCGCAGGGAGAGCTGACGATCACATCGGACATGGAAGAACTCGAGTCAGCCATATTTTTTGACAATGTCCCCGAACCTTGGACAAAACGCGCCTACCCCTCGATGTTTGGATTGACCTCATGGTTTGCAGACTTGTTGCTGAGAATTAAGGTATTGCGGATTGTATGCATCGCATTACAAATCAGTTATTCACAATAGTCATATCGCATTGTTCTCCACGTTTGCACACGCAGGGCCGGCGCTAGGTGGTTGGGACCCCCCAGCCTGGACGTTGGGACCCCCAATATACAATGCATTGCATTTAACACAGTATTTATGTAAACAAAAACATCGATTTGTTTTTGCAAACGCTTATGAAAGCATTTTCTGCAGCATCAACACAACGTATAAAGCAGACAGGCGTAAGCATTTGCTATGTTGTGTGCAACGCAATGCAAAACGGACGTTCACAAAGCGCTTTACTCTTTCTACACAAAAATAAATTGCTCCATTTTACGGCAATAGTCACAAAAAAATGCACTTCGTTTGCAGCAATAGCCAGGCATTTTGAAATAAGGATAAGTTACAAAAATAGACTATCTACAGGTTTTTCAAGCAGGGTAGCCTAATTCTTTACAAAGAAGCAAATGTCCTTGGTCGTTAACAAAACCACAATTATGTCTTTATTTTACCTAGCAAGACTTGCCAGCATAGAAACAAGAGCTGCAAATGTCTAAGATCTCGTCCAAGGCAATCAAACACGCTTTCAATAAATCCTTGCTTCATGCTTGTCTTTAGTGACTTTGTCATGGTGAACGCCCATCCACATAAACCGGACAAGCGTTCAGCATCACATTAACAATGGATTTTTCCAACTTATCATGCTTCGTTTTACACAGTAGGCTATAAAACTACGTGACTATCCGCTATCAGAACTCACTGTCTCCCTGCATTAGTTGCGTTCAACACTCTCATACGGTAAAACGCCTACTACCGTAACTTGAAGTGAACACGTGAAGATTCGTTGCCATATTATTGTTACGCAATAAAGTTCAACAGTAGAACAAGCTGCTCGCAAGTTTTACAACTTGCCTATGCAGATGGCAAAGCAGCGGACATGAGTGAACTGCAAACTCATCACTGCACAACACCATGACGGTGAACCTGGTTCTTGTGCACTGTGGGTGTCATACTGACAAATAAACTGTCAATGCAAGAATTAAATCAATTTAATCGGAATTAAGCTCCTAGACTTAAGGTTTGCTAGATATTTTGGTTCTTAGCCCTGTTTCAAACTTACGTTGCATTCAGTTACCTGTAATATAGCAATGCTATGTTAATGTAACAAACCCTATAATGACAACATCAATGCCATGCTAACGTCAAACAATCAATGTTCTATATATTTTTTTACAGTAGCCTGTGTTTGACCCCACGCAACAGGCGTAGCAAACACGGCGCACAATTGAGCCGAGGCCAACAGTTTGCCGACCACTGGCGTAAAGTGTCATTGGTTAAATAACTGGACTTCTCATTGGTGTAAAGTGTTGAGTTTTCATTGGACAACTCTGATGCAAGATACACTGGATATTACAGGCGCGGGATACGAATACGATTTTATATGATTGTATACCGGTTGTTCTATTCTTGTACAGTGAAAGGATACAACACAGGTCTGCAGCAGTGGTGTGACTGGCGGGGTACAAGGGCGCGAACCTCCCCCCTGACAAGCTAAATGCAAAAACTGAGCCCCCATTTTGCTTATATTTCAGTATTCAGTACTGTTTTGGTTTTCAATAAGTTATTGTTTTTTGCGTTTTTCGGACGTTTTCGGACAGTTTTCCGGTGCTTTCGGGTTTTAGTACTGTATATAGAAATCCACATACGGATGCACTTTCATTTCTAAACTTTTTTCTGAGTTTTGGCGAGGCCCCCCTACGGTGGCCAGTTGGCCACTTTCAGCTGCGTTTCCCACCCTTGCTGAAACCTCTAGCTGCGCAACTGGACTACAACTTGATTTTTCTGAAGAATTTTTTGCTAGGCTATAGTGAAAATGCTTACAATCAACGTGGATTCAGCAAACGTTACCTACACAACAGCCATCTTACCAAGGCGAATACTGACAACGAAGATATTCGCAATGCATTTTGCAATGGTTGGGTTTAGGAAGTTATGGGTCGTGTGAATGAAGATCAATTTCTTTGACGTATCGGATAAATATGAATATTGAAAGGGGAAATGTGTGAAAGCGGTTCAGCATGAGTTCAGTTCTAGTGTCCCTATATGCCGTAACAAAGGTAATCGGTCAGATTTGGGGGCCACCTATTTGCCCGGCGCACCCCCGGCCGGGGGGTACGGGGGGCCCATCCTCCGGCTCTGCGCACACGCAGCGCTGAAGGCAAAAGTTTTTCTTCAACATTGCATTGTTTCGTCAGGAATCTAGGTCCCCGACCGTCGGGTAACTCGCAGAAACGCGACGCCCCTTGAACAATAGCGTTACCCCCCAGCATAAAGCACATACAAGGCTCGGGTCTGCCCCCAGTTGTCATCAAGAAGTATTTTCCTACTAGCAGTGCCCTCAGTGTGTGTTGACACTAACGCTTTGCTTGGTGTTTCGCTCCTTTTTTATTCAGTAATTGCCAAAATATTAGACTTTATGTTGCAACAACGTAGGAGCTCGAGGCCTGGACCACCGACTTCCAGCTTCCGAACTGCGTCTGGTTGGGCGGCCTGTTCAACCCACAGTCGTTCCTGACCGCCATCATGCAGTCCATGGCACGGAAGAACGAATGGCCTCTGGACAAAATGTGCTTGCAGTGTGACGTCACAAAGAAGCATAAAGAAGATTTCAACAGTCCTCCTCGCGAAGGAGCGTATGTTCATGGACTTTATATGGAAGGTGCGCGAGGCAATGCTATTCGTCCGCTTTTCCTATATCGGGCTGTTAACTGCTGTGATTGTAAAATCCTCCAAAGCTGCTTCAGAAGTCAGTTAGAAATATTAAAACGGAACTTTTATAAAAGCTAAACGTTTTAGTGGCACATAAAGCGAAATGTTGAAGTAATAATATTAAAAAACAACGTGTCAAGGAAAAATTATGTTTGACCCTAACCAATTTAAAGGAAACAATATTGAGTGTTTCATGTGCACAAAATGTGTTGCACCATGTTGAACCTCAGTTTTCCAAAATCTTTTTAGATCCACGAAGATTTTATGCTGAAACGCCTCCTTTTCGCAACCCGACTTTCACAGACATCTCTCTCCAAACCAGGGGCGCAACCAGCTCTTCATTTCGGGGGGTGACAATTTTCATGAACTTCCATTCAATGATGTCATCGTGCTTATTCAAACGTAATACAACTTTTGCGCAAACGGTCACAGATTAAGTTCTTTTCGCAACATTTCCGAAAATGAGAACTTTTCACTTTTAATCAAGATGCAGACCGAACGATTAGGACAGAGTGAAAAGTAGCAGCCTAATACAAACACCTGGTTATGTACTCAACTGGTGCAGTCATGGCTTTAGTGTGGCAGATGCATAGGCTACTAGGAAAGCTTCCTAACTTTTCGTGTTGTTTTAGCAAATCCATCATATCCTTTATCTCGATCAGCAGCATTCAATGTGGGCGAAATCGGCCCCCGGGGTGCGATTTTGTGATTTACCAGATTTGGGAGGCGATTTCAGTTTCCAAGGGGGCGATTGTGCAGGTTAAAATATACTAAAATTCTGAATTGATTCCAAAAATAAAAACTAGATTTGCCACTTTGGAACCAAATCGTTCGATGCGCTTCTGACTCCATGGTTCGTAACAAAGGTTATAAAGCGCAAGATATAGGACTGGTGATGTAAAAATCAAACTGTCATTGCCCTGTGTAACGCTTAACTGCATTAACTATCCAACAGGGCTGCTAGATGAAAATTGCAATAAAAAGCCAAACAGTGCTTGAAAAAGGCCAAACCGATCATTCCAAGGCCAGAAAAGAGCCAAACTTTGTTGGTGGTATTCATTTTCCTTTGGTACAAAAATCCACCTAAATGATAAGTATATGACTAGAATTTTTCTTCAAAATTTAGATCAAGTCTTGCTTGTCCTTGTACTTGTAGAGTCGCAGACCTGTCTGCAAGTGTTGGGCTTGCATAGTGCTCACAACCACTGATGGCATTCGACCGGTTCGCAAGAACCTGTTCTTGGAATTTCTTTAATCGCTAGAACCGGTTGTTGGCTTAAGTCTGTGGTTCTCAATTTTCCCCATGAACACCTTTTACTTCTGACGTATTTCGACAAACCTCTCAGGCTCTCATAGACCTGTTACCAACTTTTAATAGTGAAAAACAAGACGAAAATTTAGGAAAATAACTAAAATCATTTCCTTGCCAGTCTGTACCAGCTGGCAACACAAAGATCAACCTTGCACTTATATTGGGACAACCAGCATGGTTTACCTCTGGAGACTGTGACAATGAGAGAACCTGTTGTTAGTGAGTCCTGCAGCGAGAGAACCTGTTCTTGAAAAATTTGAATCTCACCACTGCTTGCAACGCAGTTCACGCATTTCCAGTGATAGCGTAAAAAACTTATTTTCAACCTCTCATTCCTCAGATCTTATCAACATGAGAACGCGGGCGTCGGTCTAATATAGCATTTATCACTAACAGTTTGCAAAGTGTTTCCGAAAAAATGAAATAGTAGATATTTTTAGGCAAAAGGCCAAACGAATTTTTTCGACCAACTTCAGACGAGGCCGGAAGATGGCCGGACCGATTGAACAAAAAAGGTTGAAGACCACTGATCTACATTTTTGAAAGTTCAGTTGAATGTAGGCTATTTGCTGTGAGATAATTTTTGCAGACGATATTGCGAGTGGTGAAGTTTGCAGATACAAGAGACAGGTATGAATGTTAGGATATACTTAATCACGGATACTATTGTTTCAATCTTAGATACGAGGCTTCGTCCGCCAACTGAAACACCCTTGAAAGGAATGCAGCAGGAATGCAACTTTAACTCTATTACGAATGGCTGGGCCAGGCTCGCCATCACATGTGGGTGGGCCTCGCCACTTTTGCCAGGACTACTGTATACCTAATAACTTTGAGGCTCTTGTGAAATTCGAATTTCCCTTGCAACGTTAGAGCTTGGCTGTGAAACCCCATCAACGGTTTAGCACTGAACATAAAATGCAAAAATTCTTAAGCAGTAACCCCAGGCAAACGTAAAACTAACGCAGTGTGAACACAGTATGCTGTTTCTGTCACCAGGCATAGTCTACTGGCTGCAAACTTTGAAACTTCGCTCCACTGGTGTGATAACAATGCAGTATTTATTGTTAACGTTTCGAGAGCGCATACAAACTCTATTCCTCAGAATATAGGCAAGAAACAAAATGAGAGCATAGACACACACTCCATTTCTGAGAACTTTCAGAGTGGTACACGAACCAAAAGATAAAAAAATGCCTTAGAAATACCAACATTTTAAACGATGTCCCAAGTTTTCACAATTCAAGCATATTTTAGGTTAAATACCAAACATTTACGAAATTTTTGATCAGATGACTTGTCTCAAGGTAAATCTTGTAAGGAGATATTTGCCAGGAGGACAAAGAAAAATTCAAATAAGACTTTTCTGAAAAATGATTTGAATACAAAATTTCATCTTCATTCTTTGAAAGTTTCTGCAAATGCCAAAATTGCTATGCGATGTTTTGAAAATTTCGAGGGGGAAAATCCCCCCCCCCTGGTTGCGCGCATGCTCCAAATTGCATTGTATTTTATCATCAGTCGTGCGAAAGTTCTTCATCAGGAGAAACCAAAATGTGTCAAAGTTGGAAATGCCCAGGTTATTTCCGATAGAACTATAACCGTTAATCGGGCTTTCCGAAAAACGTTGCCGGTCTCATCCATGCCAGCTATTTTAAAACAGACAAAAATCTATGCAGCTTTTTCGATTTATTAGCAACAAAACACAATTCTACACTGATCGGCTTGTGAACGTTACGACTCTACCAAAGTCTACCGTTTAAATTATAGAATTGATTCCACTCCTGCAGCAATCCTGCTGCAGTAGAATTGGCTTACGCGTTGCGTCGTCGCGTAATTAGTTGCGTAGTGACAACTAACGATTCCGCACCAAGAGCAACCCGCCATGCTGTACGCAAACACTTCTGCATCGGCTGTTCCTTGCTATGTTTCATGCTGCAGTCTTTTCAATCGATTGCGACTTTAGTTTCATCTGCTTAACACAGATTCGAAAGCTTTACGAAAGCAATTCACGATGCTTCTTGTGTAAACGCTGCTAGTTGGTGTCTAACATTGCTTGGTTGTAGACCTTGGGACCTGCGCCATCGGGGAGTGGCATCTACTTTTATTTGTTGCTGAACAGGAGCAAAGAACGTGACCAAAAAATTTCACTTGTCTTAAACATTAATATGAAACTGCACAAAGCTTTCCTCTCCACAACACGCTCAAAATATTTTTAATGAAACGATGTGTTCATTAGAAGCGTACGTGGAATTGCTGAGCAGCAATCTTGATATCATCGTCACTGACGTCCTTACCGCATCATAAAAGCTGTTCACAAAATGCTGGAAATGACATGATGGTCAAAACCCAGTCTCGAGTAATCAGCATTATTGCAAATACTCGCGACAAAATAGTTGTTTTTCGTTGATATGTATCAGTCATGTTTTCATGTTAGATTCAGCCTCTCATTAAGCTCCAAAATAAAGCTATAAAAATTATAAATCCAACTAACATGGGATCACTAGAAGACCATTTCCAGCACTTAAACATCTTATG
>JGI24022J15233_10003559_pt1 | contig 15526 bp, 7 predicted proteins | sample Ectturendosymbi2_FD_15233 | JGI IMG/M metagenome (IMG submission 15233)
GCGTGTATATACTGCTGGTCCACCGACTCAGGGCAGTCTCATTCGTATTTCACATTGTTGCGCAATAATTGAAATAGCTTGTCACGTTGTGTTCAGACGAGAGAATTGGTGGTGAGAGAATCATTTTGCATGTCTGATTCTGCTTGTAAGTTTCCCCACAAACGGGAGTTTATTTTATGTGGATATGTATATGCTATTTCGGTTTCTGCTGATCCTTTGAGAGAGATCATTTGCATACCCGATTCCCAGCAAATATGAGTTTTCTTAATGTGAGAGAGTTTCTTTGCATATCTGATTTCCAGCAAATGGGAGTTTATATGTCATGCATGTACAGACCATAAAGTGTCTGCTACACCACCTTTGTGGGGACCAGCAACTTGACTAAGCCTACAGATATGTTGGCTTATTGTTGATGTCAGAAGGGTCATTTTTTTAGAGTTGATGCCGGCATGCTTAATGCGCATTGCACACCTGTAAAGCTAAAGCATTCAGCACGTAGGCTACACTTTCAAAACCTGGAATGTTAAGGAAACGGTGGTTGGTCAATTCACTCTCGAATATCCAAATAACCATTCTTTGCACATAGGTTATATAAACTACGTTCTACACAAAACTACTATGGCGAATAAACTGAACCATGCAGAAACAAGGACCTCAGTTTAAAATACAAGCAGGCTAGTCAGTAATCATAGGCCTGTAACCAGCTTGGGACACCAGGGGTGGCGAAGAGTTTTCTGAGACAGGCCCAATTTTTTTAAACTATGTGCAACACATTTTTCCAGGGGGTGGCGTATAATTTTCCACAAGGACGAGACCCCTTGCGCTCCCCTAGTTACGGCCCCGTCAGTAGGTTTCACATGAAACATAGATCAACATAACATTTTTTAAAAATCTAAAATAATGCATAAAAATTTCGTGGGTGGCTTTGATTGCCCGGTTTGTTCCACACCCTGGTTACGGCCTAATTCAATTTACACGCGCATTAAACTCTGTGAAAAACAGCTTTGACCTTTTACTGCTTTACCATTCTCTTGAGTATTGTACATACAGCGCGGCACGGCGGCAGTCCTGTCGCCATGGAGAGGTTTATCCCCCCCAAACAAAGCTCCAAGCCCCCCCAAATTGAAACATGAAACACTAAATCAGTGGAGTTTTCGTCAATTTTTAGAATGTTAAGCCCTCCCGCACAAACGCAAAGACCCCCTTTTGAAAACTTTTTGGCGACGGTTTTGCAGCGCGAAACTCTCATTGATGGGCACTCTATGGGCGTTTCCACAGTCTGTGTTTCATTTATATGTGCATACACTGTAAAATAACTTTTGCTATATCATAACTGTTCAATGACTATTTTTTTCAGATCACGTTTTTTCTTTATTAACTTTTTTCAAAAAACATCTCAAGGTTAGGTTTTTTAAAATAGATCCTACGTCAGTAAAACAAAACCAAAAACTTTTTTAAAGTGCAGCAAAAGGAGCGGTAGCGAATAGCGAATAGCGGTAGCGATAGCTCGCTACTATTTTTATTCAGTAACGGGTGCGGTAGCGCCGCTATTAAATTTAAAAAGTAGCGGGAGCGACGCTATTAATAAAGTAGCAGTTGCCCACCTCTGTCCAAATCCGCCGAAAAACTAGAAATCAAGCAGGATTTAAATCCAAATCCATGTTCATCTCGGCAAACCAGAGATGATTCTTAGACCTGTATTAAGTTTGAACAATTCAGGACTGGATCTGGATCGAAAAAGATGACAGTCCCCTCATCTTTTATTCAAACCAGGAGCCGAAACGGTTTGGATTTAGAATAAAACTCTAATTCCATCAGATCTGAAAATCCAACCTGTGTTGATCACTGTTGTGAAACCTTCAAACTGCCTGCAGAAGTTGACTGTAGTCAACCATAGGCGTAGTCAGGGGGACCAAAGGGGCCATGCCCCACCAAGTTCTAGCATATCTTGTCGTTTTGTGCTTCGAGACACGTTGTTCCAAACTTAAAACTGTTGCTCGCTTAAATTCAAACAATTTGGCCCCCAAATAATATTTGAGCTAGCTACCCACTGTTATCAACCCGTTTTTTTCCTCTACATGATATATCCTTTACCGATTACATACACCTCTTTATTTTAGATATGCTCCAACCTGAAAATGTGACGCAAATTAGGATTTTTTGAGAATGAATACATCGGCCACTGGGGTGTGTACAAGACAAAAGGGGTTAGTGCAGTTGCGTAACTAGTGGTTTGAGCCTCTGTGGCGCAGAAATTTGGTACTCATTGTTCATCTTTTCTTGAAGACTGAGATCACTCAACGTGAGCGAACAAGCGCGAAGACGCGATGGAAAAGCAATGCGAGCAGGAAGTAACACAGTGTTGACGCGACAATTATGACATAAACAACGCCCGAACTTAAGCAAATGTTGAGCGAACGGTTCAGTGTCACGAATTTTGTCATCCTGTGATTGTGCTTTTCTGCCCTGAACTGACTAGTTTTGCTGTACCATAAATATATGCGTTAGTCTCACACCCGATGAAGAGCGAAGAGCCAACACGTTGTTTCTTTCACGTTTTTGATGCAAAATCCTTCGCATTTCTGCGCAATTCGAAAGCGTTTCCAAAACATTACAATGGTTTCATTAACTACATCCTGCTGTGAATGCACCAAGTGACATAAAATTTTGTGAAAATGTTCAATATCGCCAAGCAACAACCCACAACTTCGCAACATTTGCTTCAATCAGTCAGCAAAAGGTTCAGCGCGATGCGTTGCTGTAGCGAATTTAAAAACGCGTAAATGGAGCAATAAATAATCGCTGACCCACCAAATCACGCTTGATGCATGTAAAAAGCACTGATGAATAAAACTCTTATCAGTTTGTACATTAATTAAAAGCTCTAAATAAGAGCTTATGATGCCAACGTAGTAGGCAAAATATATCCTCTTTATGATCTTGGTGAGATCTTTGCGTGACTTAAACGCATTTAGCATAACAAGTAGCCTACTTCATGGGAAAAACTCGCTTGTGACAAAAGAGAGTGGAAGTCAGCCATTGAAANTGGAAAGAAANATCGAAAAAATCATCCTTGGAANATTGTGAGTGCCGCCGTGCTCATCGTCAGACACGACGGGATAGGCCTTGATGATAAACATCTTGGTGTGTTCTTAGCNGTGAAAGCATTCCTTTCGATAGACAGCGGTCTAGGTTTTTGCTGTAAGCTTTCGAGAAATCAGCCGACTGGGCTCTGCTTTTTGATGCATACTTTTGATTGCATGATGCATACTTGCACATATTTGTAATCAAGTATAACTAGTCTCCACAAAGGTGACAATAAGTCAATCGAGCAAATTTTTAAAATAGGAAATCAACTTCACGTAGGCAGCCTCAGTTCTCAAATCGGCAAGAAATGCTTAAACAAGAACGTAGGACGTAAGCACACTCAAGAGTAGACTGGAAAGAATGAACTTGTAGACTTGAGTTTGTTTGCTTTCTCTTGACTTAGCATGGCAACGTTTCACCCGTAAGCATTGCTTGCGGATTTTAGGACCAAGGATGTGTATACATAGGAGTAGCCAGGGGGGCCCAGAGGTCACGTCCCCCCAAAATTGTTCGCATATCTAGTGATTTTGTGCTTTGATAGGCGATGTCCCAAACAGTATACTGTTGCTCGCCTAATGTCAAAATTTTTGGCCCCTCAAAAAACTTTTGAGCTGGCTACACCACTGTGTGTATAGTAATACGTGAAATCGATTCCACTTTTTTACAAATTTACTCGATACGTTCGCTTGTCGGTCACCTTTGCGGATACTAGTTACTTGAAAACAGTTTTCACGTTGTCGAAATTAGTTGACATTAGTTTGTTGTTGTTTTTTTTTCAGAATCAAGGTCCATATCACATGTAGGGCTAATGATGGTACAAAAAATAACGAAAAACATTTCCACTTTCAACGGAACAAAGGGGACATTTAACGTGGACAATCCAGCGATCTGGGAGAAAACAAACTACAAAACACACGAGAGACTTTTCTCTTCTGTCATACGGAAATGTTGCGTATTACGCCATTTGCATTGAAAATTGCTCAAAAATAGTCGCAAACCTTTATGACCAGTACGTAATCACAATCCACAAAACGTTTGGCATCAGTCCTAATCAGTTTCAGGAAATACCGTTTTGTTGTGTGTCACGGAGCACTATTTTGGGGTCCACAAAAATTGCCAAGTCATGTCTGAATATTGGTTGCGCGAAGCACCGATACATGAGGCGAAGTGATTGGGGATTTTTGAGTTAACCGGGAAAGATGCATCCAAAAGGATATCAGTAGAAATAAAAGACTTTACCTTGTTGCCCAATTATTTCTGACCAACGGCGTAAGCGGAAGTCGCATTTTGTTCTGTAAAATTCCTGTTTGCAAGTAAAATAAAATCAAGTTTCCAAAGCCCTTGAAGTACATTTTGGCTGCTGATGTGCTGAGCATGAATTTCAGGTTAGCGCTTTGGCTCGAATTTGTTGCTTTGTCGCACCTTCGTCGCTTTGTTCGAATCTTCACGTTTGTGGAATCAACAGACCGCAATCTTTAAGTTGTGCTTTGTCCATCTTGCAGAAAGTAAAGGTCAATTGCGCATTTCAAGCACTTTCCTAGTTATGTACTTAACACCTTGGGTTGCCTGCTCGGCTGATCGGAAAAAGTATGATGGTGCGCACCGAAAATTTAAATGTCAACCCCACGACAACTAATTAGCAAAACTGTTATAAACGACGCCAATCGTAGTTGAAACGGCGTTCAGCAGTGTTCATGACTTCACAAGTCCATAAGGTTAAATATTAAAGAACTCTTGAACCTGTCACATACCAGGGTAAATAAAATGTCCATTATTGCCAATACTGCCATCAAAAAGTAACTCGCAACTCAAAAGCGTACGTAGAGCAATGAACGGAACTTAAAGTGTACGGTCACTGAACGGATGTTCAACCTCTGTGTGGTGGTTGCAGTAACAAAGTAACCATAAGATTTGCTAACTGGTCGACCACAAGATTTGTGTTGCTGAGTGCGTGGAGTCGATATGATGCAACGATGTGCGTCAGGAGGAGGTGGCAGGGGAGAGCCTTCAGACCCCACGGTTGCAATGGTGTGCGTGCGAGAATTGAGCTGTGGAAAATTGAAAAGCTCACGAAAACATTAACGGTTGTGGTGACTTCAGAATGTTTCTGGAAAATCAGAAACAAAATTTTGCTGGTTGATTGCTTGTTTGCTTCCCTTGTGGAGAGCAGTTGCGTGATTATAGATATGTGCAAGTTTTAATCATCGCAAAAAGATGAAAGCAGAACCTAGTCGCCTGATTCTTGAAAGCTTACAGCAAACCTAGAGCTTCAGTTATTTCTGCATGCGTCATGACATGGATATGTCATTATCCCAAAACTATTAATGTTGACGTAAAAGTGGTCGAATAAGTGATTAGAGAACGTGGCAAGCGCGTGACTCTTGCATGCTTGGGATGATTGATCGCGACAGTTTTTGCGAAGTGCTTGTGACGAATATGCTTCATTTGTTTTGTATCAACCAAACATGTTTTGACAGCAGGATTGTAAGACGGCGGACACAGCGGTGTCTCGCCGTTATCAGAAACCCCATGGGACAATGCAACGTTTGAATAAAAGTACAGCGTCAGTTTGCAAAGATTGAATAAACGTATTACTGTAACGCTCTTTGGCATGCTTGATTTAAAGTTGTTAACGTACTTTGTGCTACAAAAGCTTTTTCTCGCGTACGTAACGGTACACAGTTTTAGATGCAGAGTAGGTAATTGTAGTCTGTGACCCTGACGATAACACTAAATGATGGAACGAGACTGCATTCCTATTATTGATTTCAACTCTTGTGGTTTGAAAAATGCTTCTTGTTCAGATGAGGAGTTGCAAGAAACGGGAAGAGGTTTGCTGCAAGCATTTTCGGAAGTTGGATTCGCGTTTTTGACGAACGCGGGAATTGAACAGTAACTGAATAACAATTATTATTGTTGTTGTAATAATTATAAGTTGATGAAATTTTATTGATATTAATCACTGAATATATGTTTCTCATTGTTCCTTTTTGTTGAAAATTTGATGCAAATTTGTTGGCTAAATCAGGTGTAAATGCTTGCGTCAACGCAAAACCACAACACGCATGCACAGGGATGTTCATTTTGTGACACGATCGTATATATGTTACTGTACTTCAGCTGCAAAAACCTTGTCACGTATTTTTGCGCAGTTAAATTTGCGCTGAGATCAAACTTGTTTTCACCAAAAACACAAAATAGAATTGACAATTCATGCCACGCAAGCTATTGATCAAATAATGACAGCTTCACTGAGACTGCAAAAAGAAATTATGAATGTACTACTGTGCATTCCGAACGATTGCTTCTGTTAGGAAGACAAATATGATATATGAGACCTATTTAAATTACTGCCAGAGATAACTATGGTCCACACCAACAGTTTTATTTACTGTCAAGATGCTTGTACACGCGCATGAAGTGTGCAAACCATTCAGATGGCCGGTAAATTTATCTGATGGAAGCATTCCAGTGTCGTTTCAGAATTAAAATCAAAAGTACATATCAACCCACCGACTCTTGATATGCAGTGGGCACAAACATGGCACAAGCAGAAACTTAATTCGAACAAACTTGGGTACTGTAAATAGTTAGGCTGAAGGCACAAAAACTTCCAAATGCCGCGATCAGCGTGAATAAGTCACTGATCACAAGTTCAATGCATTCATTTCCAGGGCAATTGTAGCATTTTAGCTGAAATTTTCTGACTTTCCGAATAATAAACCATATACATGTTTTTGTATTAAAATATTCGTTTCTTTTTGCAGAAGCGTTTGTGTTTAACTAACTTGCAACATCTGTGCTAGATTTGTCTGAAAGGTAAAGAAACATTAATTTTAGAACCAGCTAGAGCAAAGTATCAACGAAATTCCAGTATTTTTAGTGTGCTGTGATCGCGTCAAACAGCTGAAAATGCAATGTTTGTTGAGCAATGAAAACCGTTTACAGAACTTTCATCTCATAAAAAACTTTGATAGTGTTGCGATCGGAAAGCCCGAGTGGCATGTGCGCAAAGCTTCGCACGGTGGCAGCAAGCAACAACAGAGTTCACGCGCCGCACGCTAGTCATTACGTTCAGTCGTGCACGTGTTAGTATCGGCAGAGCTTCCACGCCACGATCACTCTATTATTGCTTGTTCGTTCACGCGCCGCGATCACTCTATTATTGCTTTTTCGTGCCACAGTTATCTACTGTTGTTCTTCGTGCACATCCCGTTCGTGGTGAATCACACATTCAACGCAACGCCACCGGATAGGTTGCAACAATAGTTAAAATATGACTGACTACGCACAAGAAACGTTTCATAATATTGTTTCCAATATAACCAGCCAGGTTGCAAACTCTAGTCGGACTTAGCTTTGACCTATGTTACCATGTGTCACAGTGATATACAGGCCCGTAGCCACGAGTGGCATTCGGGGGCAGTGTTCGCCAAATATTTTTTGTGCACACCCAACTTGTGCTGTGCCCAAGGAAATTTGTTTATACAGTACATATAATAAAGACAAAAATCTTGCCCCCTAAAAATGTGTTTTGCCCCACCAAACCTTAAAACCTGGCTGCGGGGCTGGTGATATACCTTGTGACTTCGTCACACCTGGTGCTGGAGATTTAATATTTTATTAAAGGTACACTGGTTTCGGTTTTCTTTTGATACATAGAAAGCCACTACTGTGGCCCTGAAACATCTTTTCATCCATAAGTCACGAACCGGAGTAACGATTTCAAAGTGTTAGACATTGATGGAAAGGACAAACCGCATCTCATGATGCCACATTTGCGCATGCCTGACGTCAATGTGACGTATTACAGGGGGAAACTCGATTATTGCATTTTGAAAAAATTTTAGTGAGTTTTTTCGAAGAACTGTGCAGCTAAAACTATCCACATTGGAAAAATATTTTTCACAATAAATGTCACACATACGATCATTTTGTTAAAAACATTTTGACCTAACCTCTGCTTTTGTCGTCCAGGGAGATAAAACATCAAAGGCATTTCTTTCGTTTCTCGTAGTTGAGGCTTTATTACTCTTGTTCGACAAACAGCAACTATCTACAATTCAAAGGATAGGTTGACACATGTGTCTTCAGCTTTTCTACCAAATTTGAAGCGAAAATCTTAACAGGAAAAAGTATTTGCAGTTCTTAGGCAACTTTTTTTATTGAAAACAATATTTTTTGGGACTTTACAGCTCTGACTTTTGAGAAATAGGACCATTGAAGACATGAAAAACGCTCCTAGGATGAAATTTCGGAGATGTGGTCAGCTGAAATTTTTTTTCTGACATCACTTTGGGATTTCGGTCTGCAGGGGAGATCACGAATATTTTAGAGATATTTTAGCAGTTCGGCTTCTTTGTGAGTTCGTCAATCAGAAAGTACTGGTTATATCTATCTGGCATTTACAAGAAACGTTGATCGAAATAGACTTTCATTCACCTTTTTGCAAAGTTTTAGAGCGGACAGTTAACCAAAAATAGCCCCAACACATTTCCGACCACTTGACGTTGACATAAATGTCATTGCACAAGTTTTTGATGATAGGATGTTGTTTATAAGTTCCAATACACACGCGCAGAAAACGTTGACTTCACTTTTATTGCTTGGGCCGCAGAAGGGCAAAATGTCCCAGTTTTTATTTGTTGCAGCATGTGTTCTTGACGTCAATATGTTTAGTTAAGATGTCCTAATTTCTGAGCTTGTGTTCTGGTTTGTTCATTTTAGTCTTGAGTTTGTTTCTTTCTCTGCTCTTACTTTAGCTATTCAACTTTTCACCCATAAGCTTTACTTACGAATTTCAACACTGAAGATGCGTAATTTTACGTGATATCGATTTCCTATTAAAAATTTGTCGATATATTCTTTGCTTCCCCGATTGTGGAGCGTTGGTATTTGAGTAACTCTTTAATCATTTTTTGAACATTTTCAATAGAAATAAGGCATTTTCCTTCCTCAACCATTTTCAGTCCTAAATTTTGATGATAGATTCTTATTTATAGTAATAGAAATCTTCTTCAAATCAGCAAATGTTTGGGAAAAAGATAGAGTGAAAGTAAGAAAAAAATTAGTAAAACCAAAAATTGGATAAAATAAAACAATAAAAAAGAAAAGACAAATTTTTATCATTAAAATTTTAAATGCAAAGGCGCATTTTTAAATTTCATCCGCAAGCATCTACAAATGCCAACCTTTTATGTCCCACGCGGGCCACTTTAGTGTCATGTCAAGTTTTATCGGCTATAGCTCCTGAACGTACTGGTCTAGAAAGCCAGTAAAAACATCCTTGGATTCGGGAAAGAGCAAGGAATCCAATGAATGTGACAAAATATACCTTCACATTTGAAATGTTTCAGAAAAATCCATATTTGAGCATTTGCCGTAGCGATTTTTTGGCAATTTTCAGGGAAAATCCGAAAACTCGTTCCCCGCATCCCGTTTAGTCTTTCCGATCCGGTTTTTGCGCTTCGCCAACGTCTGAAGAACCCTAGAACATCCTGTGCTCAAAAAAGTGAGTTTGGACTGCTTTTTTTGGGGAGAATTGGGGGGTAAAGAAGTGTGGGTTGGGTCAGTTGAGTTCCAGATCTTGTTTGAGGGTCCTGAGATAAACGTACAGGGATTAGTGACTTGGTTCGTACCTTAAAATGATCTAGGACCTAATCAGAAGTTGCAGAGTTCTTGATTAGCCTACTAGCCTAAGGGTTTGGTGAGTTATGGCTGAAAACAGACCAAAAAATTGGCTCAGCCACCTAGTGGATATTTGATTTTTTACAAGAATAAAGTTTTCCTGTCAATATTTTGGCTTGAAATTTGGTGGGATATTGCAAGACACCCAAATACACCTGTTCTGCAGCTTTGGTGGGGTTCGTGAGTGTTGACTGGTAGAAAAGTGGCTTGAACCGCAAAAAAGCGAAATACATGATTTTGGACCCCCGCCCAAAAAATTTAAACTTTTTTGATCATCATTGCAAAGGTAAGGTCTTTACCGCACATTTTTTATGTAGAAAGTTTAGTTCCAACGTGTTTGGAGTGAGCTCTGTGGCTGCTTGAATGGACGCAACTGGTTTTCCTCGTCTACGCAAAAACCGGCTCTCCCCTAAAGGGACGTCATAATGACGTTATAGATGGGCGCAATATCTCAAAAGATGTGGTTCTGTCTCCCGGACCCGATGATGCCTTCACTGACTCGCTAACTTAATCCGTTCAGAGGTTATGGCCGATCATAACTTCGAGAGCCACTATAGTCTCCCGCGCGGGTCAGAGTTTCGTTGACCTCTATCGTTACCGTACACTGTTTATAAGTTGTGAATATGACCTAAAATGCGATGTTTAGCCAAATAATTTATTACTACGTCTCAAACATTAAGAAAGTTTCCGCGATATAATCAAGTGAGCGACTTTTTGGTTGTTTGTCTGCATGTAGCTTTTTTAATCCAAAAAATGTTTTGAAAATATACATTGGTAATCGTGCTAGGAAATTGTAGTTGAAAACCTACTAGAAATGGACAAAAATAAAAACTTAAAGCATAATCTGTCTATCGAGATGAATCCTTTCACATTCAGGACCCGTATACTATGATTTTCAGTTCAGCTTCGTTTATATTCGCTTTTCGACCCCTTTCGTCTGTCATTACTCACATCATGAAATCCCAAGAACGCTTCCTTCACTTCACAAGCCACCTCGCTTTTAGTCACATAACGCAAAATGACAGAGATTTGAGCTTTGTTTGTGACATCCGTTGACTCGTCTACTTCTGCAGCAACAAATAGGGCTGCACTTATCTCCTTCATATAATATCTAATCACATCACCTATCGCTTCAATTAAATTGTTCTGAATTATGTTTGAGAAGCCAGAAAACACAATAGATGTCTCTAAATGTCTAGCTAATCTTTCTCAACAAGCCTATGTAAAAGTTCCACTTAGTCGCCACGATTAGAAGTCGAACCCTCATCGTTACTACGAAATGCTAATTGCTGTTTGGCTAGGAAGCAAGTTGCATTAACGAGGTCGTCTAAAATCTATCGGTCTTCCCTTGCCTTAGCATTGTGAACGCTGATATTTAGTCTTCGCTGTTCGATCATAGCCAAACCTATCCTTGTGCTTCCACTTGTTTTTACAGCAATTTCATTTTTAATGTGATTTGTTGACCTTTCATGTCTGCTGAGGCTTCTTGGTAAATTTTTCATGTCACAAAATCCTGTTGTAGTCCACCAGTGCTGCCACAGGCTTCTCGGCAAAAATCACGAAATTCACAAAAAAAATTCACTAGATCTGAAAAAAATCACTAGATTTAAATTTTTGCGTCGAAATTACCAGTTTTGCTTGAAATGATGTAGGCTATTTGTTTACTTTATTGCCCAAAAATCTTTACCTCATTTGCAAGTTTGTTAAAATAGATCATGTTGAAATCTGGAAAATCTCATACTAACAATAATCTTCAAGCTTTTTTCAAGAGCTGAAAGTGACACCACTCGCGAGTATTTAGAGCAATCAACCTAATAGGTAATTCATTATTCCACTGCAGTGTTCCTGCTAAGAAATGAAAATCCTGTCATGGCCAACATTGTAGCAATTAACACTAAACAACACGAAGTCGCAAACAAGAAGAAACTCACATTAGAAACACTTGTTCATTCTGTTGCTGCAAATCTTCAAGCTAAATTTCACGTAATCAATTGTTTACGGATAAAAAAGGCAAAATCTTTGAAAAAGGGCTGGAAAGTGGAAAAATTAGAAAAAAGACGACCGATTTTCTTCAAATACATACTTTGAAAAAAATCACTAGATTGCAGTGAAAAATCACATCTTAGCAAACTAAATTTAGCTCAAGCTATTGTACTGAAAGCGTTCAAATCCTAACTGCAACGTTAACAGATATGATAAAGTGGCACTGAAGACCACCTCCATAAAAAATGNCAAATTCAAGATTATCAAAATAAGGACAGGTTGTTAGTATGTAGGATACTTTTACTATAACGAAAACCTAACAGGCCGCTCAAAAACTTCGACTGGGCACGGGTTGGACATAGCTGTGCTCGACTATGGCGTGCGAGGCATATAGAAATGTGTACACATATCACACTGGTGATGATATACAAATTGCATGGAAATTAGTTGCATTTTCCGCGGTCAGGAGCTCACTTTGTAAAGAATTTTGCAATGTGAAAGCCAACCGGCGAGGAGGCACAGACAGTCGGTACCTCGCGTGCCGCTTTGTCACTGCAGCGCTGTCAGATCAGCTGTTGAGCGGACATAGCGCTGCATGTTCAATTTGTTAACCAACGTAACCTACATGATCTGGAATGTAGAATGCGAGTACATATATTAAAAGTGTATACAAGCATTACACTGTAGCTGACATGAACGTTACAGAGAGATTAATTGCACGGCACCCGCTCACCAACACAGTTTGTGACAGACTACTCAATACGAAAGCTACCCGGCGAGAAGAAGCACAAGCAGTCGCTGCCTCCCTTCGTGACTTTCCCCTGATTTGAAGAAGAAATACGCAAATTTAGATGTATTAACAACGAAAATGTTTAGAATCATACAACAAATGTACATTAAATTTGTTATTTTGGATCCCTAATTCGTTTTGTACAGTTCATGATTATGGTAGGGGAGGCATTGCCTCCCTCGCCTCCCCTGACGGCACGTCACTACTGCATAGAAATGAACACTTCAACAGTTACAAGAAATCTTATATTAAATGTTGTTTTTCCAGAACTTTTGTCGATGAAATCTTCGAGACAACTGAAATGTTCTTCACGAGCCCGCTCGAGGATAAACAGCGTTACAAGAAAAACCCAGGAGACAACCATGGTTACATTGGAATCGGAGCAGAGGCGTAAGTGTAATCACAGATTTCGATTTTGTTTAAAATTCAAACAAATTTTATCCATACCTGTTGGAGATAACCAATGACATGGTAGGAATGGCGTCAAATTGGGTAAAAAGAGTACGGCTTTCAAAATATCACAAGAAAGATGACTTACATGTTTGGCGACATCTTTCCCCACCTGCTAACTCTAACAGAGAAAAAAAAACTTAAATGCGAAGGCAATGATTATCTTCAGAAGATCTACCACAATTGGGCAAAAGCTTACAAACGACAAGCACCTTGCTTTAAGCAAGACCAAACAGTAAATCAAAGGTGTGTCAGGGCCTTGCAACCGTTGTGCACATTGTGGTTGCCATTGCAAAATTCATGTTACTATGTGCTTCACAAATAATGAAAAAAAAATCAATCTTTCCCGCTGAACCCAAACTTGACACGCGCAAACTGCGGTATGCATGTAGCGACTTGTGTAATATGTCATGAACAATATGTCGGCTAAAACATGAACAAATTTTCCACGAGATGGTCATCGCACCGCAGTAATTGGAGCAAACCAGGTCGTTAAATAGCAAAGATGAAACGATCTTGTCGCGGCACTATTCAGAGTCCCAAGACATCGTAAATAAGCCACCTATACATGAAACATATACTGTTATTTTTGCCGAACAACCCAGTGTTCGCTCTCTACATAAGTGTGAAAATAAATGGTGTCACCAACTTGACGAATAAATCAATATTCAGAACATGATCCTTCCTCGTATGAAATAATTTTTGCTATATTTTGTGCTGTTCGTTGACGTTTTTAACCTTTTAACCACCAACGCGCTGGTAATATGTTGTTATCACCGATCACAGCGGTTTTGGTTACCAGCGTTACCAATGTAGTCTTGCTTACGCATTCTGCCGACGCTCTGAATCATACGGTATGTTGCTTCAAGCTCAAATGGGTCCGTTGCCTTGCTTTAGCGTCAGTGAGAGTGGAAGTTCCAGTGATCACAATTGTTTGAGAAAGACGTATTTTCCAGTTTTTAATTGTGGCTGTTTGTGTGTTGTGATTTATTCAGTTTAGTCTTCAGTTTGTTTGCTTTCTAGGCTCTTGCTTTAGCCTTTCAACGTTTCACCTGTCAGCATTGCTTGCAGATTTAAGGACTGGTGATGCGTAGTGCTACGTGAAATATATTTCTTATTAAATATTTACCGACAGATTTCTTGCTCATCTCAGATGTTGAGAGTTGTTGCTTGCATACCTTGCAAGTAGTTTTCCTTCCATTCTTGCCAGTAACAGCTGTAATACAATCAATTAATCATGTTTTTACATCTTTTGAGGTTGTTTTGTAGTATCCTTCATAGGGCACTTTTCAAATGATTTACGGTTGTTCTTTTTTATAAAGTTTATTTGAACTGGGCTGATAACTTTTTCTTTGTTTGGTTCAGAAGATTTTTACAATTTACTTGGGAATTAGCCTTACCTATAAATCGTAATTTTATTCTGTATAAACGTAGTCCTGTAGGCCATCGGTCGATCAAAATTTTTATTCGTATTTCACACAGTCATACTGTAGAGAAGATTTTACCATGTCTTCTCAGATATTTTTGCTTTACAAATGTGTTCAGTCAGCTGGAGGCAATTTTAGTGCAATGCGCACATCTTTCATTGGATGTTTCAATAAAGAAGCTCGTCGTTAAACCAATCATAGGCCTACAATCTTTTCACTCCGTTTGTATTTCAGTTTGTTGCCATGAATTCCGATTTATTGATTCCAATCCATCATGGATAAAGTTTGTCAGAGATTGAGAATTGACCTGTAAATGAGGCATACAAAAATTGAAATTTGCTCTGAACTATCTAAACGTGGTCATTTTTCTTAAAAGTTCGCAAACCGCTGTTTTCTACTCTTCAGTGTACTGGTATGATTTTTATCGTCATTGGGAAAATTTTAGGGAGGTATGCCCAACTATTTTGCTGTCCACAAAGGATAGTGTATGCTGCCACACTTTTAATTTAGTTCACGTAAGCGTTGTTGCCCTGTTACCCACAAATCATTCATCATGAGCTTGACAATTTTTATTACCTCGCAAACGAATAGCACACACAATGTCAATGAGCGCATATACAGTCACTTCACTGTTCAAAGACACTAAGGACCTACATTTAATTGAACTAGAACCATCTGCCTATAAAAAACGGTGACCTGCATTTGCTTGACCAATTGCTTAAAGTTCGTATAAGTGTTGTTGGTGTTGCAAGATGATTGCAGTGCTAATTAAGATATAATGCCACACGCACAGCACAATTCTTGCAGGGGCCTGTGCAGGGGTTATTTCGGCTGGAACCAGTACGGCAACTGCTCAAAAAGAAGTCTTTTTCTTTGAAAATAACGGACACGCTTATTTATAAAGGTGATAGGGAAGACCAATCTCATAGATTCTATTTGAATAAGGACTGAAGATGTGTCATTTTACATGAAATCGATTTCCTATTAAAAAATGCCGACAGATTTTACTTCGCCTCAACCCATTAGGCCAAAGGAAGCTTCCGATAGTGATTTCACTATCGAGGATGTTATGCTTTGGCCGGGTATGCGCTTCTCCTTGCGC
>JGI24022J15233_10003560_pt1 | contig 15526 bp, 11 predicted proteins | sample Ectturendosymbi2_FD_15233 | JGI IMG/M metagenome (IMG submission 15233)
CGGTTGCTCGGGCGCGGCAACGAACAATGGGTCTATTGCTCGGGCCTCTGAAGCAATCCATTTGACTAGATTAGCGCTGGCAGCGAAGATCAGCATTCGACAGCGCGCGTCTGCGGTGCGTCCCGGTGATGCAGAGGTCTGGTTTCGGTCCGCAACGCAACGGCGAGGTTTCACCTTCCGTGACTCAGGTGGATGTCGAACGACGCGAGCGAATGATGCGACTTCTTTCCGAAGCGAGGATCGGGATCGCTTTACAAAAGGCAATATCAAGCCTTGAGCAAATTGGGGCAGCCCGCGGAAAAACGGCCCTTCTGTGAAATGGCCCGGTGCCGAAAACACGGTTTCGGTTCGCGGCTCACTTTCAAAGAGCAGAGGACATCTCAAAGATTGACGCAATGTAACACTAGAGCAGACATTCATCAAAATTTTTATCAGATCATATTGAAAATGCGCTTTGATTAGATTACGTGGTAACCACTGCCGGCGCCCTAGAGCAGAAGTCCCCATGAAGCTCTTGTTCGCTTTGGTAAGAATATGTGCAGAGATCACATGTTTTGGAAACAACCCCTGTCAAAACCCTCGCTTTTCATTGTGGTGCGGTCACACATGAGAAAGCGATGGTTCTTATCAGCCAGCTCGTCGTTGTCCAACCTTCTACAGATCACAGATATCGTCAATAAGTATCAAATTCGGTCATCCAATGACTCATCGCTGTCAGTAAGGCAAGAAATGTTGAAAACGTCACTGCTAACAATTGATCTCTTCTCCACACTTGTGACATTCATTATTAATTGTACAGTATAACTCGAGAGTGTTTCAAGCTACATCCTTGTTGTTCAGCCAACGAAATATTTAACTGCAACGACGACTTAATCCATGGTGCTTCAGTCAGCCTTTACATGACTATTATCATTGGCAAAATTACTGCAATTTGATTCAGAACATAAGGTCGTTCTAAGCCTGGAAAAAACTTAAGTCAACTCGGTCACTATGTCTGAGAATATATGACTAGTGAATACTGTTACGGCGAGTTTTAGTATTACCACGGGACAAATGACCGAAATGTCTCAGCGAAAAAAAAACAGTTCTGCACGGTTGTTGGTTTACTTCGCAGTGATCTTCGGGTACAGCACAGCCATTTCCTCACCAACGCCCTCCTACCTTCCACCCGACCAAGGATCAATGTGAAAACAGGAAAGGTCATTTCCACCAAAAAAAACTTTTCGTGCGGCATTTGGGCATATAAAGAGATGTTAACACATGATATTGCATGGAATTGATAAACCGGATAAAAATACAGCAAAATCTCCTACAGTATCAGCAAGACCAAGAGTGATTAGACAATAGCGCGATGCTTCTGCCTGAAAATGATAGTACGTTGAATACAATGTTTCCAAGTTCATCTCACTGGAATTTGTCCCGCAAAAATAAAATCTAAATACAAAGGATTACTGTTCAAAATTGCACAATCGAGAACCACCCGAAGAAGCAAGCATCGTGCATTTTCTACAAAACAGTTGAAGGTAATTTTGGGTCAACGCTCCTTGATGACCTTGGGTCAGCTAATGGTCAATTTCTTTCTTTCTTGCTTCAGCTTTTCTCAGTGAAACATCCTATGCCGTCAGACATTCCATGTAATTTGATTAAAGTGGAAAAGATCTTCGTTTTCTCATTTTGACGAGTATTCCCAAGGGTGGTATTCCCAAAACGAAGAGCGAAAACTCGAAGTTAATTTGAACTTGAAATGAGTTGCAGTTACGACTGATATGCTGACTGAACAAGGGGAGGGTGTACTAAAAATAGCAGCAGGACTTGCCTTTTTATCGATGGATTTTAGATGGTTGATTGTAGGTGGTACATACACCAAAAGACCTTCTCGCAACGTAGACTTTGCAGCAATTGAACCACTTTTAATTTGTGCAAACCAGGAAAGATTTTTTGCCTTGTATATGCTACAAGGAGCGGAAGTATCAACAACGTAAAATAAGATGATACTGGCAGATTTTGAAATACTTCGTCAAAACCAAGCAACATCAACACAGGATACCTAGTTACCGACCTGCTTGTAGCATTTCGCGCATTTTTAAATGGGAAATAAACGAAATGAACCAGCATCGTGAACATTACCGTCAAAATAACAACATTAACCGAACGACATAAGTTTTCATGGGTATCTCCATATCAAGTCCTCTCAAAATCCTTGTTTAACAAACCAATAATGCGCAAGGGCGTTTTTTGTATCTTCTACACTGTATCTAAAGTAACTTAGGCAAAAGGTAACTTTACAATTGGTGATCACTACCTCCAATGGAATCACAATTATTTGGACGTTTTACGCAACTTCGCAAGTCCAATCAATTTTTCTTCTGGAGCTGGAACAGAAACAACGCGGGGTTCGATGAAGGCATCTCTCTGGGGCCACAGTAAATACGATGGATGCCTTTTTTCTCGTTACACCGCAGAGTTCACACTGCCCTTGCCACAAACGGTTGTACCACTTCCATCGTGTTTATGCGGTTGCAGCATCTGCATGGTGAAGTCTCGTCCAATTCACAATATGGTCACAAAACACGAAAATTAATTACAATAAATTTAACGTTTCCTTCTGTTTACGCTGCTGCATGGCTTCTGGCCTGTGGCCTGAATTTGGGAGAAAAAACGAGAAATGGTGTACAGTACTGCTATGAAAATGTCCAAACCTTGAAAAATATCAATGCTGGAGAATGCTTCTGACTCATCAGCATAAAACACCAGGTTCCAATGACTACAACCGCAAGTACAAGAAAACCAACAGGTGCAGAGATTTGTGCCAAACAACACGCCCGTTGATAAGCAATTTTCGCAATTTCGCCGAATCGTTTTTCGTTTCAAAGGCAGTTACGGTTCGGCGAAACGCTTCACTTCACAAGCAATCGCCTCTTCTTTCAAACAGGTGCCCGAAATGTCGCAAATAAAGCCCATGTCAATGGAAATTGGCTCCATGATGAATCAAAATAGACCAGTTATTGGGTTTTTGAATTTACGCCAACCCAGACAATTGGATCCAATTTGAAAATTCGGCAAGAAAACGAGAACATAACAATCCTCTGCCGGTGGAATGTTACGTCAGCACCAGCTCTAAAAAGCAATTAGTTGAACAGCGCTGTCTAACCATTGCCGTGAGAGCTGCGCAACCAATACACGTTCACGCTGGACGCCGCCAGTTCCGCCGACTGCTCATCCGCCGTTCATGCACAGCCAAAAGCGTGATTTGCTTTGCTCTGGTTTTGATATGAATTATTTTGCTTTGCGACGCAAATCGGCAAAGAGTTCTTTCGAGAAGAAACAACACAACACCGTTGTTAACACCAATAAAATAAACAGTTGTCTTTGGGGCGCTCGGTTTGTTTTGTGACTCACAGGATTCGCCCATTGTGAGCGAACACAGTGCTCTCAACTGTTCTTTGTTTGTCTCGAGCTGTGTTCGCAATTTCCCTTAAAAGTGCGAATGAAGCCTACGATCAAAAACAAGATTATTTAGAGGAAACTCAATAAACGCCGTCTCTAAATCGCTTGTACCTAATGAATATGTGCTTCGAGTTGTGACGGTAACAACTGACGCTGTGACGCTTTCAAAATTTGTTTATAGACGATCAAGCAAATCAGCAAAGAAAACGTTTTCACCAAACGCCGCCAAACTTGTACCTGTGAAAGTGGCGCCGCAATGTGCTCTGTAACTCTTTTTACACAGTTAGCATTTCAGCTCCACCGCACCTGAACCCAAGCAAAATAGCCTCTAGAAAGCAAAAATCCAACAGTGCACACCACACAGGCATCCTGGGTTCCTGTATAACAAGCTCTTCAGCGTAATTCGGTGTAAAGAATGACTGAACCTCAATGCCGTAGCTCGCCAGTGAATAGTGCGCTTTAGGCGGGACGTGTAGTTAACGGATCGGTTTTGTTCGTTGACTTCAGGTGTTTTTTGGTCCAACAAAGCTTCCCTGGCTCTGTGGACCCGCTCCGGTACCAAACAATGAAGCGACAGAAAGTTTCACGGACTTTCTCCCGCTGAGGCATCCGTTAGTCGTGCAAAGCAAAAACGTGATAGCAGCTAATAATATCGACCTGCAACGCAACACCAGGACGATTGTACTTCACCGTCACGATTGACAAAATGATGATCAGCGCTGTCGTGCGACCACGCAGCGCATTATAGAGCAGTCCTGGAGGAAACTGACTGACGAAGCCGGTTATCTCGCGTTGTGTTCATGTCTTGCGTGATATTCAAACAGTGCATATATTATGCCGTTGATCAGTACACGGTTCACAACGAATAAAATGGTGATGCAAACTATGCAAACGTGACCATGACATCCTGCAGGGGGAAGATATATCTGCATTATGCAGCAAGCAAATTTTAAACATTCCTTTGACAACACGGGATACCGCTATTTCGAATACCCTAAACTTAAATGCACACCATTTTCTTCCTATAAATCCAATTGCGGCTTTGCGAAAATGCAAGGAAATGCTTCATCACTTTGCAATACGTAGATTTGTTTGAGTTGACAAGAGCCAGTAAGAAAAGGCTGACCCCTCCTACGTTTATGACCTTAGCAAATTCCGCAAGGACAAAAGATCAGCGGCTTGGTTTTCCGAAAATGCGCGTGATTAACGACCTGAATCAACAACTGAAATGACAATGACACTTTATTATCACGTACCTCGCTACTCACGGCATTGACGTGAAAGACATCGCAGTATGTTTCTTGGCAACAAGTAACGACTGGGGCACTCGCCCTTTGTAAATATGATCGCGCAATTAAAACTTTGCAGCGCGCACCTTGTACAGGACAAGCCAACGCATGGTGCGACGTGAAAAGCGACTAATCAGATCAAATTGTTCGCTGTGTCGACAACGGCACCGGATATTAAACCGCAACAGAGGCTCGAAAGAGAACGGATTCAATTTTGGCACGGTCGATCTGTATAATGGACCGACCGTCTGCTGAGCATGTCCAGCTGGGAACTGATGCCGCAAACGTGGCTTTGAGGAAAGTAGTAAAATTTTACGAGCGACTACGGGAGAGTTGCCGGGCATGTGTAAAACAAGACTTGGTAGAGGCGTAGGGTTTTATGCGAAAACAGCGACATTCGTAAAAGCATACAACACCCTGCCAATGGAGAAGGCCTGCGCCGGTAAGGATCTACAAACCGCTCTGGTGATGACTGCCTCGGGGTGGGCAGTGGTCACTGGTCACTAGCCCGCGATACGAATGCGGAAAAATATGCTTTACGGAAAACATTTGGGGAAAGAGTGATTATGTTAACTGAACTTTTTTAAATTCACAACACTTAGGTAAGACGCAAATGAACATCCTTCACTGAAAGGTTTATACAAAAAAAAAAAACGTTTTCGACACTGAACCTAGATATTTTTGGGTAAGTTGTCAGTAACACGATCTTCAATTGTTCAGTAGGTTGACAGAGGCGTGGCAACCGCAGTACCCAAATGGGCTTATTTAAATTTACATCGACAAAAGTAATCCATAAACCCTTCATAAAAATAATGGCAATTCTTGTTAGAGTTTCACGTAACTACAATCTGTAAAACTTCATGAAATTTCAGGAAGACATGCACTCGAAGCTGAAAAAAGCAAATTTTGTGCTGGCGTCCGAGCAGGGGAGAAAACAACCACAAAAATATTAACGTTAATGAACGCCATTTCAAAACTGAATGACGAAAATAATTTTGACGTACATAGACAGTCCGAACTTGCTCGCTGGCGTGGTGACTTTCTGGTAGCTAGCACAAAACAACTGTCGCCCAGTGCGGCGGGAGTATCGCCTGAGCCATTAGAGCCGTGACAGATGCTTGGTACGCGGTGTAGCGCCGGCGCCACAACGCAACAAACACGTAACACAGAAAGTTTTGCAGGAATCTAAGATTTAACTTGCATCAGTCCGACGTATTCGTCAGACAAAACGACCAGGTATCGAAGGCAAATCCAAGCAACTGGATTGAATGGTCATTTAGTTAAAGGGAACTTGATCACGGCTTAAAGGCGGCCAGACCAGAGAAGCTCGTAATGTGGCGCCAGGTCATCGCAAAGCAATATAAAATCCGCCAGTTTTACAAGCGCTATCGTACCTCATCTTGATAGAGAGTCCATGTCAAAGATAGAATCAAAGTTACTTCGCCACATTAGAGGTCTATACACCGATACTTAAAACCATATGGATACTTGAAACCTCATTACACTCAGTAAGAGGTATGCAAATAGCTTTGGCTAGCATGGCTCAGCAAAGGTTGACTGCCAATAACTTTAACACACAAGTCTGATTGCAGTGGTTTATAGAAAAACATTTGCTCATCTACCAGAACAACGCATAGAATAAAGAAAGCAGGTTTGTAACTGTAATCATGTTTGTTTTCGTTTTCGTTTTCTACAAGTGGACAACCGCGAAATGAGACACAGATGCTTAAAATATGAAAGCGTTGAGGCATCATCACCGTGTCTTCAAAGGCGATGCACTTTTTCGCACCTCAAGTAGATAACATTTCATAGACGAGAAGTGGCGATTGCCAACGCTTCATGTTGGCAACCTCAGCCGACAAATCCTGCCCCAATCCAACATCTTGTAGATCGCAATGAAATTGGAAATTGTGGCTGAAGCTAGTTTATCCGTTGATTCATAACCAAGCAAAGATATTAGCCTGGTCAAGCGACAAAGAATTCTTAAGTTTTACGACGAAGAAGCGATCAACGTCACATCAACAGTTTCCCAGACGAATAGCTCTGCAGTCCAAATGACCCACACGAAAAACCCACACGTTGGTCAACACCAAAACAAACACCAGCAGAATACCAACCAGCGTTGCGTTGCGTAACCAAAGCTTTTTCGAAATCCGTAAAGTGCTGGAATTAAGCGGAGAAACGTAGCAGAGGATTCCTGCACCACCACGGGTACATTCAGACATCCCGCCACTGCGAGGTCCTTAACGAAACACATCAAGGGCACTCGATAAGCACTCGTGATGAGGTTGCGACGGAACCGCTCAGTGAAACAAGAACATCGCGAAATGTCCAACTAGCAGGGCTTCTATTCGTTTTGTTTGCGTCACGCCGCGACACGGACACAATGACGACGGTCAGGCGAGCGGCAAGAGCGAGGTACTGATTGCCGCTTGGAAGTTTTGTTGAGGTAGAAGAGATGTCTGCAAGCCATCAAACGCCAGTATGCCCCACGGAGTTCCACCGATATCAGGCCAGGACGTAGTTGCTTAAAGCGGTCAAAGGTGGCCGGACTTTAATGAGGAAACCTTAGCCGTCATCCGTTCATACCTCCGTACTCATCAAACTCGCACCTCTGCGACGAACTTGCGACCAGCATCGGCGTAGAATTACGGAAGCAAAGCGTTTGCTGCAACTCTTTCAATAACACTCCAGGCTTCGCTGAGAAGGCATCACCAATCGAAGGACGACCGATCGAACCAACCGTGCAAAGCGGTGAGTTATCATCCGTCTGGCGGCTTGTTTGGAAACGCGTGGTTGTTGAATGCTTGCAGGCACATTTCACATCCCAAAGATCCATGGAGGAAGCAAAGTTTTCTCATGTGTAAATAGGGAAACGAACGGAATGATTTTGCGGTTTGTGTTAAGTGCTTATGTCCAGCCGTTAAGGCAGAAAAGTAGATGGCAAGCATGATTTCATTCTTAAACTTTTCAATGCTCCATCGTTTAATCCTACCGTAGAGCTTACTTCTGACAAGCGGAAATTACATGGTTTGTCAAGCGACATAGAGGCGCTATCTGCCACCTGCGAAACCTTTTCAAACGGCAAAGCCATTTTAAATTGAAAAACGTTAGCTTTAATCTTTTCTGTTTTCATTAATATTCCGTATCTTTTCATGCATAATTGCTGCTGCTTCACCATTTTCTCCAGACACCGATCTATTTTTGTAATCGTTGGGTGACGGCTACTGGCGGAAGGTCGAAGCTGGAAACTATTTTCTTTTCGGAGTGTTTGAGCGTTTGAAAAGAACCAGTTTTGCCGTGGATCGATCACCCAGCCTTTCGTTCGGGGAGCACACACTTTATCATTGACCTGCTAAACATTAAAGAACGCCAAACATCAGTCAGCATCTCTGTAGTTTCCTGATAAAAAGAAAAGGAAAAAGACTTTCACTCTAACACAGGAATCAAGAGCATACATTCTAAACCTCAACATATGAAACAGTTTGTCGACTGGAAACGAAACGTGCGACGGGCGCAAACGGTGCTGTGTTTTTCGTATCCAATGTAAGCTCACAGAACATCTACAAGTTAGTTAGGCAGTTCACTTTTAGCTTTGCTTGCCGGTTCGCAATGGCGGTTAGAGGCGGATCTAAAATGAAGCAGTGAAGCACTGTAGTGCTAAGCGCACAGTTTGCCGATGCCGCCAACCGACCGAGGGTCTTTTCGTGTAAACATTCGCAACAGTAAAGTAACGGGCTGTAAGAAGAATTGAGTAGAATCATTGACTGACTCGTGTTCGCTTCTTGTAACAAAAACTTCAGCAACATCAAAACAGAAATGGGTAACACATGTTTCACACGACATGCATTCATTACCAACTCATACGCGACGACCTACAGGCGTATGAAAACAACTAGCTCGTCTTATTATTCCACGTTGTATCAACATTTCTGAAGTTAGGGAACCACAGCTCACGAAGTTATAAAACAAACATTACCATATACTGCGCGCAGTGCAAATGACGCGCAAGGGCACTCAGAACCATTTCACGAGCTAACCAGTATTGCAAAGTCGTCCGATGCTGCCTTAGAAGACAATGCAAAAGTTGTTTATTTCTAAAAGCGATTAAAATAGGAGACAACCTACTCTAGTGAACAAACAACAACGGGTGACAGAGTTTAACTTGCAGCTAAACCGCCTGAAGCCATAGTTGTAACCAGTGCAATGTAACGGTCACAAACAAGTTGCTGTGAAGTGCTGACCAATTCCTAATGTTTCGGTATAACGGCAGATGAATTGCCGAGTAAAAGCTAAACGTAGCAACACACGCAAAATAAACACTTCTGTCTCGCCTTTTGTTTGCTGGGTGCGATTTACAGGAGGCCAAGAAATCAAAGTACCGAATGCCGATGAAAGCAAACTGTGAGCAGGGATAGCGGCATAACGCAGAACACGTCTGTGTTGCTCATTCGAGAAAAAGCATCGCGACACGTATTGAAATAAGAACAGCTCGCAAAACGAGCAGCACCTATAAAACATTGCCGTTATATTCCGCTGGTCCACTTTCAGCGCGTTATTCGCAACCAACCGTAAAAACATGGGGTTGATGCGAAATTGGCAGCCGCTCAGAAAATCACCAGTGGTTTAAAAAGCCCATACTGAGCAGACGAAGATACAATTACCGCATAACAATAACAGGCAATTTTGTTCGTCGCCAGCAAATAGCGCCGAGTACGAAGAAACCGCTCATTAAAGAAAAGACAAGTCGCGTTTCGTCAGGCGCGGACAGTGAACTCCAATGGCGCGGTTTCAATTCGGAGGCTTTGCAAAATTTGCCAAACGCTTCCACTGGGGTTCACGCCTCCGACAATATATCTCGACTGTGATCTTTACGGATTTAGATAAACCAAGCGTGCGCATCGCCAAGACCTTGAAAAATTTGCACAACGGACCAGTTAAAAGCTGTAGTTATGGCTCAAACACTTGTACAATGCGATTATCGGTATGCTACGAGAAAATGTATGCTTTTTTCTGAAAGCATGGAGATGGTGCAGATAAGGTGCTGATAGTAGTAGGCTTTGCCATTTATTTGCCGGAAACACGAGCAGACACTCAGTACTCTGGTGCGTTTCATTCAGTACGTTCTTACGTTCTACGATGGATATCCCAACAATTACGATTGACAGTAGAGAAAAGGATCTTTTCAAAATAACAAAATTCCTGCGAGGAATTCCTGCAAGGCTTGCAACAATTTTACACAACGTTGTTGCAGCGTTTGGGGTGGGTCCATGAAAACAAAATGTACACACAACAATATCATGCATAGTAATGCATCTTAAGAATCTGGCAACACTGCGCACTGTTCAAGAATGAGCAGCGCACAGGCAGTGGCATAAGCGGTGCCCAAGCGAGGGGACGCGAAAATCCTTCAGCACACAAGCTGCAGAAAAGAGCTATACTTAACACTGTTACGTTAGCGCTCATTAGCAACCTTGCGTATCAAAGGGTTACACGTCACTTCAAGGCACGCGTCACTGCTTTGCAAGCGTACCACGTCCAACTTAAATTCACACGTGGTCTAAGTTCGGCTCGCTTTTCTGATGTCTTAAAACTATCAGTAAACCAGACATTGTTTGGTTCAAACATTAGAATGGCGGTTCTTCAAACCATTCAGAAAATGCCATGCTTGTTGGAAACACCTTCACTGATCTTTACAGCAAAGACAAAAACCGCAGCGATCCCGTCGATACTTCAAAGATGCAGACTGACTGTTGAAAGTTTTCAGTAGCTTCGCAGTCACGGTTTCGACGCGCCATGCCTGCGCAAGCGAAACTAAGTCCAGAGTTTCCCCATCAAGTGGGTAAGGGGACGGCTTGCAAGTGGACGCTGCGGTCAGTTATAAAAGCATTTGCGATCGCAATTGCGTTTTGAAAACAAATTGATTGTTTGTCAAAAATGATACCACCAATAATGCGAACCGAAAATTAATACCATAATTTTAGAGTAATCACTGTTGCAAATTAATTTGCGGTTGCTTTGTAAGTAGCGTAAAACCACGAAAAGGCAATCAACGCTAACGAGGTGGTGGACACTGCAATTTGCGTCTAATTCTTCGCAGGTTTTAGCTACAACATGCCTGATGTGCTTGGCGGCAAATCGTTGTCTTCTTTGAAACTTACAGTTGTGGTTGTATTGTTGGTCACTGCAAGTTCACAAAAGGTTTCCGTGTGGGAGGGGAGCGTATCGCAACTTATGTGAAAGTCACACACGCCCATTACTAGAATCTCCAACTTGTTCGCAAAAATACTCCCTTCGTTATTTTATCGATGTAATCCTTCTTGTACAATTTTATTGAATATTCCTGTTTGATTTCGTTTGACCGGTGAAAAATGTGTTTTTTCACATCTTGCATCACAATCCAATTGATTGTAGCACCTGACTTGCAGTATTTCTTGAATATTACACAATAAGATTATCGGCAAACACTATGGCCGCGACTAAATTTTAAAGTAACTGTGAACCGCACAACAAGAATAACATGGAGACCGTTTAGTGCCAGAAGCTGCTGACTGGTGAGTGGATCGGAATGACTACATCGCACGGGTAAAGGCGCCTCTTGCTGAAGCAGGAGGTGCAAAGCAACGCGGAGCACCGTGTTGAGAACCACTGCTGAGTTGTGAAACCGGGATCACTATTTACACGAGATAACGCAGGTGGGCTCGTTTGGTGTGCAACATAGACACTAACGTGCATTGGAGATTGCGAAAAATATATCAAATTTCTTGAAACGGTTTTCAAGATTGCACTGCTGCAGGTGAGAAAAAAAATTTTAACTGCTTTTACTAAGTAAAAGTTGCGAGAAACTCAAAGTAGCAACACATTTTTCAGATTTTACAACCACTTTCCCAACACAGGCCCTTTGACTGCGATAGGTATTTAACGCACGCAGTCTGAAGGCGGTGGCGGCCATTTGTTAGAAAAGAAGTCTTAAATTGGACAACCTAGGTCAATGACGTCGATAAACACCGCTGGGAGTTAAAGAGGTTTTCACAGTTTTCTTTTACGTGCTCAACAACTCGCTTCGGCCCCATAAAGAAACTCAACTTTCTCACCAAAAGCAAATGTTTGGCAATAGCAAGCGAAATGATCAAGAGGTCATGCACTCATTCTCGCTTTCTTTGTTTGTTCCAACGACGGTCACTCTCGGACACGACGACTGCGAGCGCTGGTGTTATTGGCAGGCACGTTGCCAGCACATACTTCGTCGCGCCATCAATCAGCGCAAAAATACCAGGCGACCGACACCTGCCTCGACGATTTTTATTAAACTTTGATTAACTGAGCACTGCCCAGCACGGCGCTCGGCGGCAAGCAGCGCTAACGAAAGCATAACCGGCTGACGTTTGTAAAAACACGGAGTTGATGAACAAGGAGCGACACGGGTTCACCTGCGACCCGCAACTGAAACTGCAGCGGTCCGGGGCAGGTGCGCGGTAGCTGAAAATCATAACCGGATGGGCCAAAACAAACAATGCAATAGGAAACTACAATCTTTTACAGGCCAAGCAATGTCAACAAGCGTCATGCGATGCTGCAAAACGAAAATTGATACGAAGCAGAAGCAGTGGCAAAGATTGATCGCTGACTGCAGTTAAACGCTGGCGAAAAGAAGTTGACAGCTAACCATAAACCAGTGGTGGGAGCCGTGAGTTTGTGAAGAAATAGCTCGGATGCTGTCGTCCAAGTTAAGAGTTTCACAGCACACGATCGGTGAGGTGACGCCATAAATCAAAAAAGCTGTTGTTTCAATATTCAGACCGCGCTGATTAATTGGTGAACTGCAACACACTATTGCGTGGTTTGCTGTGAAAGTGTCCGCGGTCAGTCTGCGAGGGCGGAGAGTGGGCTCACCTGCCACGAATTTCGCAGTATTTCGCAATTGACTTTACCTCAACTGAACGGGTGCTCGTCATGTATAAACGCATCCTGGCAAACACCGTTTCACCACTACTTTCAAAAGCGACCTTAGAGCAGAAAGTCGGCTTGCGACAACAATGTCGTTCGCGATTAGTTAATCGCGCTACCTCGCGGGAAATCCATCTACGTGTTCTCTGCGGTGTATCTAACTGAAACCAAAGATTCTAGGCATACTATTACGAAACGGATAATGTGGTCAAAGAATTCAGAATTCGTTGTCTGCTATGAGTCAAGCACGATCGTAACGGCGCAATACATCTATGTCGTTTAGGACTATCGCCTACTGCATCGTGAAAACGAAGATGCCGCGGAGCAAATGAAGCCCAACTACTGCCACTGAGCTCTCCAGGCACGCACAGTCGCACAGCCAGTAGTTCAGCAGCTGGTTTCTCAACCGCCGATGATAACAATGTGCTTTTCGAGAGTATGGTGAACTCAGGTCACTTCAAACAATAAACAACAGGCCACCGCTTGCTTGAAAGATAAGATTGTATATTACAAGTGTAAACATATGCTGACTTTAAGGCCTTTTGTTGCCCAACAAAGAAAGGCGGGAGAGAACAGCGTCAGCAATGTAATTCCTGGACAGTTTCGAGTTGCGCTTCGGCGTATTGGCGACAGACAGATGTTTATATATCACGTGACCACAGAGCAATCTGATATGTCCAAGGCTCGCAGCAAAGGTTTGCGTGTGACCCCATGACAATAGATCAATCACGATATTGTTGCAAAATATCTGACTTTCGTGGAAGGAAGCAATTTCTTTCGACCAGCATAACGTGCTTTCGCCTGAATACCACGAACGAGATTACTTAACGCAGCCAACGTATGCGTGCATCTGGTTATCAGCCGGACTAAGGTTGGAAAGGTCCACAGACATCTCAGTTCTTACTTTTTCTTCAAAAAATCTTGTCATATGAAAATGTAAGTCGTGCCAAGCATTCCTCTACAACAACTTTCGTCCTCGAGCTTGTCGGTCTACACTACAGTTACAGTAAAAACTTCATTATTAACGCAACGCTTCTTTCTGTAACGCAGTTCTAGTCAATACTGAACAGGCTAGTCGCAAACATCTGTTCACTTCTGCTTCATCCACTCAGCAGCCGACAGCGCTGAGACGTTATTTCGTAAAACAAGCTGCAGAAACAGACGGTTTTAATCCGCGCTTTCGACCCCAACGGCGGGCATCATATCTACTACACCAATCCGCGAAATCATTTCAACATATGTGTGCGTGTTTCTCAAAAGATTTCTGCACGAACGAGTATTAGATCAGGTTTCCTTTTGGCGTTCACTGCAACCAGTCCAGGTCTTTAATATTTACTTGCTCAGTAACAACTCACTCGGCAATCGTGTAACACAAACAAGCCAAAGTTTGACGTAGTTGCACACGGCCAAAACAAAATTGAAAGGTTTCTGACCTTTATTCCACCATAAGTCTAACTCACCACATCAACAACCTTTTGAGGTTTAACGTCATTGAACAATACGCGCCATGACTGCTTTCCCATGAAACGACTGATTAACGTTCGTGTTTTGAGAAAAGCGAAAATTGTGAGCAGGGATCGATACCACGGCATTCATAACGCGAAACCCAACCTTTATTTCTTTGCACGTAATGACACGTGAAAACTCACTGGTGGATCACCACCAACGCGTGGCCTTTTCCGCATGATCTATCCACACGCCGACCCACCTCCCATCGAAGTAGTGGTATTATAAAACGCATACGTGTGATATTATAAAACGCATTGCGCACGCATTCTCCCGCTCGCTGGAAAATCGGATTTACAGCCGTCTAGCGTTTCGACGACACATGGAATCCTCGCGGCAGTGAGAACATGCCTGAAAACGGCAATGCGAAGCGAACTTTGTCATTCCGACATTCCGATTGACAAACACCTTCAGTGCAGTTCGTCAGCACTCTAATTGTGACATTTTAAAGTATGGTTTGTGTGTTGCCGTCATGTTATATTTCACGTGAGTTGCACGTGAGTCCGCCGCCCGGGGCGCTACACTGCGTCTCTACCTGAGTAGGTGTTATGGCACCGTGAAAACATTGTCACGTTTTTATCGTTTTTATGTTCTACATCGCAAATTGAAAATTTAAGCATGATATAAGGAAAATGCAGTATGGCATTGTGGTTTGCACGCGGGCTACAGCGAAATAGCCACCTTTTTCCCACGCATTTACAAACGTAACTGATAACAGCCTTCACCTCTTGTGCGGTCGATCTTGAATGCATCGTTGTTCACAATGCTGTACGTGAGAGTTCCAGCAGAGCCAGCATCGGGGTCCGTCGCCAGAATTTGTAAAACTTCAGTTTCACGAGCGCCATTCTCTTTGACGCTGTTGAGACACAAATATTATTCACATTAACACCAGGTTGTTTGATTTTCTTCCTCGACGCCAGCAGCTCAAACAGCCTTCAGACGGCGTAGGCAGAAAAGGACAAGAAGCGAACAATACCTGGCAAAATATATGGGCTCTGTCGACAGAGGTGCATTGTCGTTGACGTCGTCCACTTCGACGAGTACGAAAACGTGACCGGCCAATGGAACAGAAGCGCTATCCTGAGCCATCACGGTAAGCCAATAGTATCGTTGTAGCTCGCGGTCCAAATTGCGCGAAGTTGTTATGACACCTGCGCGAACACGAAGAGGAAGGCGCTCAGCACATACGCGTTGAACAATGTTCGGTCTGACGTCGAAGCAACGACGAGCGCAAGTTTCATAAAGCACGAGCTTATTTTGACAATTCATAACGACTATCGACATAAAAACGAGGGCAGTCTTGTGTAGATCATAGCCGCTTAACAACCCAACAACAA
>JGI24022J15233_10003561_pt1 | contig 15525 bp, 13 predicted proteins | sample Ectturendosymbi2_FD_15233 | JGI IMG/M metagenome (IMG submission 15233)
GTCTGGATTTGGCTCCGTTCAGCGAAAAGGTTGAGAACCACTGCTTCGGAGGGTTTGAATGACTTTCTAGCGTTTCTGGTTCAAAAGTTAAAAAAAAACAACGCAAATTGATTAGGTAAATCTCCGCTAATGTCGTAGGGAATAATTAATTGATCTGTGTTTTTTTTCGCCACAACTTTTGAACCAGAAACTCTAGAAAGCTATTCAAACCCTCTAAACACTCGTATTATACAGCCAAGTTTCCAATAAAAACTCGAGTCAAACAAAGTGGCTCGTTGGGTTGGCGCCCAGGGTCCGATGAAAATGCGTAAACGTACTCCCATTATGACGTCATCAGCAAGAAAACAAAAATCCAAAACTTTTCAATTTAAAAAAAATCGAAACTACGAGAGCTTCCGCATCTTTAGAGGGTTTTGCTTTAGACAGCTAGAACAGCTTTAGAGAGCTACAGATCTTTAGAGAGCTAGAACAGCTCTCTAGCTCAATCTGTTGCTGAGTTATGGTTGACCAAAACTTGCCCAATATGGGCGAACCATATCTTTGGTGTTATTCTGAAATTTGTCCAAAATTTTGGTTTTTGAGCCATAATTTTGGAACCAGAGACAATTGTGAGTCAATCAAGGACTCTAAACACCCATAGCCTGGTTTCCAATAAAAAATTGAGTCAAAAAATGGCTCGTTGGATTGGCGCCCAGGGCCCGCTGACTTCGGCCAAAAATTCGTAAACCTGCCCCCATTATGACGTCACCAACAATAAACCCTATCTCACCAACTAGACCTTCTGCCTCTTTAGAGGGCTTGAACAGCTCTCTTGCTCAATCGCCTGGCGAGTTATAGCCGAACAAAACTTGAAAAAAGTGGGCCAATATGGAGACTTGAAGGGTTGAGTTCTACCTTAACAGCTTTGATACTTTTCGGATCGTTGTTTCCGAATCGTTCCATCACGTGACGAGTGGAGAAGCCGAACGAGCAAAGTCCATGCAAGATCGGTTGTTTGAAGCCACCGATCGCTGCAAACCCTGGATCGATGTGGAGGGGGTTGTGATCACCACTCAGCCTGTACAAAGCAGCTTGGTCAATGCTCGTCTTCTGTTCCACGACAGCGTCGGGTTTACGCTTTGGTGGAGAAGCGACTGCCTGTGGAAAGAAACATTGTCATGGTATAAGAAGTTTTCTGAAAAGATTCTTAAATCTTTTCGAAGAACCAGTCATAAAAACAAAATGATGGACTAGCCGTTGAAACTCCCAAACAAAATAGAGTGCAGCCACAGCCGATTTAAGACATCTTAAGCAGGCCGTGGTGCAGCTAATCCTGACGATCTTTAGCTAAAATGCCCGAAATATCGTGGTGACATTTTAAATCTGTCGATTAGCCTTGAAACTCGACCCTTAACTTTAACATGACACGTTTTCTCAAAAACAGCGTTGATGCAAAATTAAAGCTTGTTTGTTTTATTTCGTAGTGTATATGCCACACATCCATCAATGTGTTTACACGATTTAATAAGGCTAGTTACCAGTGAGTATACGCGATTTGATAACATGAATAGTGAAACTAAAGCTCAAGTTATGCTGCGTAAGTATCCAGACCAAAATTTTAATTTTTCGAAGAGACATGTTGTCAAAACCATTGTTATTCTCTCAATGTCAAAACAAGAAGGATTGCTTTTCACGGAGAGGCAATCGCAGACCACAAAAAAGAAATTTCCAAAAATGCATTGTAAGACTACTCGAGGAGTTGCAAGCCAGATTTGAGTACTGGCAGGAATAAAAACCATGTTTGCATTTCTTGTAAAGCAATTCACCGTTAAAGAAATGAAACTGACCGAATGCAAGATCTGAATGGCTCTAAAAACTTTCAGTCAATGCCACTACACAGCTGATTTCTGGCGATCTAAACATTGTACAACCATACAAATGAACACTTTAGTGCAGGGGTGTCAAACATACGGCCCGCGGGCCAAAACCGGCCCGTTGCGAGGTTGAGTCCGGCCCGCGGGATGAGTTTTTAAAGTGAAAACCTCTTTGTTTGCTTGAGAAGTTTATCCAGTTATACTTCGATAACTAGTGACTACAGTTCAATTACTTGAAACCTTAACGCAATTGCATATATTTTATTATGTTTCTGCATATTTCCTTTTGCATGTTCACACCAGTTTGAACTTTCAAACAGGTATGAACATGCAAAAATTCAACTACTGTTGATAAAGTTTAACACTGGAAATCTGGGAAAAAATATGCCTTGGGCTCCAGCGATGTCGAAACCTTCGGAGTTCTAGGTAAAACTCTAACTAAAATTTGTCACGTAAAGCTTCTTTCCAATTATTGGCCGAAAAATAAACTGCACAAAAATGTATTCGACGGGGTACAATTTGAGAATCGGTAAACAGCAGTAACTGCAGAAAATAGGGCATTCAATTTTAAAAAAAGTTGAAATCGACATCGCCGCATAGTTCTAGTGTTCAAAAACACACAGGAATGTTAACTAAGCCCACCGACTCAAGCAAATTCCTGTTTCAAACATGTATGGAGTGAAAACGCGGATGACATCTTTGTAGTTTTTCGTGAAAATACAGTATAAGCGAAAGAAATTGTATTGTGACGTAATAAGAACGTCTTGTTGAATGTATTCCATGCTCGGACTTGGGCTTCTGCCTTTCCTTAAATTGCTCAGTTTAGCCTTCTTTCTCTATTCCGTGGCAGCCTCGTTACACAAATAGCCTGTTTACATGGCGCATTTCATTGTGCCCAAGTTGTGGCTTTTGGTCGATTGTAACTTTTATTTTCTTAGTCACGTTTAAGAGTGTGGCTTTCTTAAGCATGACTCAGCAAATGAAAACCCACAATCGACCAAAAGTCACAATTAGGCCACAATGAAATGCGCCATGCAAACAGGCTAAAAATGTCTATGGAAAAAGAGAAAATTTGACAAAGAATGCAGAGGTTTCCAAGAAATGTGGTCCGTTTCCTACTTTTTTACGGAGGTGAATGGGATACCTGTATGTTTGGTGTGTTCACAGCAGGTTTCATTGGTGAAGAACAACATTCGAATGTTTCGTAAAGGTTGCTCCTTAATTGTGCTAATAATAATAATCATTTCCAGATAAGCTTGGACTTTTTGCATCAAAGTCATGAAAACAGTTGGAAGTAGTCATCACTTATAACCAGGGTGTTACATATTGATTACATTGGTCCGGACCCTTTGAGATGAAATTTGCCTGAAGTGGGCCCTGAACTGGAACGAGTTTGACATCCCTGCTTTAGTGAATACATTCGCACAGCTTCAACAACGTATCGTCCAGATTTTCGGAGACTAATGAATCAAAGAAAAACCTGGTATTGATGAATAATGCGTTTGCTGCGTTTCAATCACTGTAGGTCAGGCCTGCCCAACCTTTTTAATGTTGTGGGCCACTTTCACATGAGGAAATTTATTGCGGGTCACAAACGTTTTGTGATGTAACAACAAGCTATTGTGACGTAACAAATCCCTTGATTTTGAGAAGTTTTATGCGATAACACGAGGTCATAATGAGTCCTATAGTTGCATGCAGTGTTGCCAGCTTGTATGGATGTAAACCAAATCTAAATGGGCATATTTTCGGAGCGTTTGTTATACAAGTTTTTGGGTGGTAGGCCCATAACAGAAACAACAGGTATAATGTTAATGTGTTCTGATGCAAATATACTTGAGCCTATAAAAACTACTAAAAATTTAAAAAGTGTGCTTACGAACTTACATCGCGGGCCACTCAAAACAATATCGCGGGCCGCATGCGGCCCGCGGGTTGGGCATCCTTGCTGTAGGTCATCATACGTATAACTGGCATTCTTTACAGTTTATCTATTGACACGACAAATTGATTTTGCTGCTCGCTGGTGTTTGTGGTTTTCTGCGAATTGCTCAATAGAAGAGTAAGTATGCCCACCCCTGGACTAATGCATCGCTGTGTTGCTGTTACAGAAATTCAGCAGGTTGAGAACAGGTGTCCAATCGTGTCTTTGGGAAATGAAGTCTCGGTCGATGTGATGAATCATGCATGAGAACGGAAATTCGTTTACTGCTCGGTAGACACATTACTCGCTTTGCGATTGAAGACTAAAGGGTCCCACTATTTTATACGAGAGTTTGATGCGACCAATTTTAGTGAACGCAACAAAATCCAAACTGAGTAAGATATAACAGCGATACCTCATGATTCGACTATTTTCATAGTAACAGCCTTAAATAATTCAATCAATGCACCTGGCAAATGTACACCAACAAAAAAGGATGCCAAAAATGCTTTTAGTGCCCGAATGACACATTTTTTTCCACTCTAAACCGTGTTGACGCGGTTTATTTTTTATTTCTAAGGAATTTTTCACCAAATTTATATTGCAGTGTACTTCAACATTTTAGCACCTGAGTTTGAACGTGCATTTGGTAAAGCGAATTGCCGAGTTTTAGTTTGTCTCGTAGTATACGAATGAACATCTGTAATTAGTTTAAAATAAGTGTTAAATGTAGCCGGCAGCTGACAGTTAGTATATTTGTACATATATTTGCTCACTTAAAGATTGCAAATATCTTTTAGTTGAAGAATTTTCTGCGTTTAATAAAAAAATTTTCTGCGTTTAATAATAGTAACTTTACGAGTCACAAGTCCATTGTCAGGAGATTCAGTGTCAACAGTCAACAATCAAATCACTGTCAACTCATTTCATTCGCAACAAACTGGACATTACAAAGACCTCGTCCGAGCTCACCTTCAGCGCATCCGAGGTTCGTTTGCCTTTGAACCCTCCAGCTCCGACAACAAACGTCACGAACTGATTGAAGAAGACCTTTTCACCAGATTCATCGAACGTTTCAACTGTAAAAAAGAAAGCAACTCCACGTCAGAAAGATTTGGGCTCTGGCCACCGTTTTCGTTCACAACTTGAACACAGTTGTTTGACGGAAAACATGTTTCTTTCTGAAAGAATGTTTGCTCTTATTACATCGTAAGGATTCCCGATGCAGTTCATATTTTATGTAAACACCGACGTGGAATATGTTAATATCAACATAAGATGTAGAAAATACACATGCTGGGGTGAAAACTGCGTCGAAGAGGATGATCTGAAGTTGACTTTCGCATCAAGCCAAGAGACTCCATTATGACACTACAATCATAAATAAATCAAAGAAGACTCGCAAGTTTTCCTTACTGTTTTTGATGATCGCACAGCCCGAGCCTTTGTCCAGCACGTCAGCGATACTGGCTTTGCTTGTCAGCTTGCCTTCGGTGGGAATCGGTTTAAATAACTCGAGGTATTGCTCGCCGTGTAATATCTGGTAAATTGGAAATCGTTCAATAATAAACACACACACGTATGCGTTCAACGTTTCATGATGTGCAAGAAATTAAAAAGTAAACATTCTCCAGAAACTTCAACAATTTATGATTCGAGGTGATATGTCGCTTAGGACGACGTTTGAAGGTCATTAACCAGAAAGGCGAGTGTTAGGTTTGCAGAACATGCGGCTGCTCCTTCGCATTAACTTCACCATCGCTGGGTTGATGTCCAGCCCCTCCACCGACGTCAGCTGCCCCATACTTCCAAACGGTGGGATCACGCCGTAAGATGGAAGAGCAGAGAAGTCCTGATTGCTTTCAAATAGAAACTTCAAGTGATCCTTCTGAGTAGTTGAACATCCGACTGTCAAAAACAAACAGACATCAAGGTAGTTGAGAAAATTGGCACGGAACACACTTTTGGCAATTCCATTACCTCCCAGTGCATACAAGATAAGTTGGTATCGGTCGTGCTCCGTGACGATTGGCTGAAATTCGTGCTGCTTAGCAACGTTTGGACGAATAGGATGCGTCGAACCGAGATCATTGTCGCCGGCACGCACGCGACTAATCGCTTCTGCCGTCTTTCCCGAAGATTCAGCAATGCTCTGCGCAATCAACAGCTTACCGAATTGCCGTCAACTGCCGGCTAAATTGTGATCTTTGACCTTCATATGAATGCAGCACAAAGCAAATATTGTACTTGCAGTGCGACGTAGACACACGTGGTTTATGAGGGACATACTGTAGTAGATGCATACTGCTGCTCTAAAGCGGGTACCTACAAACAATGGTGCATTATGCACGCACAACATTACAGATACACAGGTTCGAAATGAAATTTTGCTAAAGAAAAACACAATGATTCGACGTAATTCTGCACGTTTTCTAGAGGTTGATCTTACTGCCTACTTTTAACTTTTTTTGTAACTAGCGAAGTCATCATTCTTTACTTACGATGCATGTTATGAAGAAAGCTCAGGCTTTCAAAAAAACAAGTTCTCGTTTTGTCAATTTTGCGACGGATGCAAAATAATTGTGGTCGGAGAGATGAAAAGTCACAACAGGACAAGGAAAACATAGTTAAGGGCATTTCGCCACAAACATAACAGTGCTTGGCATTTACGCTCGGTTCTAGCACAACTAATGGTGGGAGAAGCATGAAGAGGCGGCATTTGAAAATATTTACTGAGGAACTGCTCATCTACCAAATTTAAATACGCATACGATTCACTTTCGACGAATGGCGCACGGAGAAAAAACAGTTTGCGATCAAAACTGATGAACTGCAAAAGAAACACAGTCGTTGGCAAGTTTCGAAATAATGCAAACCCAGCATTAAATTTGAAGCTCTATTTCGGGCCAAGTACTTTAACAAAATAGCACTGCATACTACTTATCAGTTGCTGGTGACGTTAACGCAATGCGAATTACGTGCAGGTCCACATGAGCATACCCCCACAGAAAAGGAGTCTTTCCAGTCAACAACTGCTGCCCAATTTTCTTTCACATCCTCAGCAGTCATAGGCTTGCCGAGTTCTCGCAGCACCGCTCCTTTCGTTCTCTGCCAACGCAACTTGGAGATCAAACCACCAGCAACTTCGAACACGCCACCTGCGCAAAAGTATGACCCATCTGAAACTTCCGTTTAATAGTTCGATTATAGAAATGTTCTTCGGCTGGAAGCTCAAAATATGCCTTTGCGCATATAGAATGAAAACTGCATGCAAAAAGCAATAAAGAAGTAATTCCCACTGGTTTTCCGCTATGTTAACGTAGTCACAAAAACGTATCGAAACCGAGAGCATGCTATACATCAAAACAATTTTACAATTGAATTGCAGCAGTGGCTCTTTTATTGTTGGATTTTCGATAAATTAAAGACTATTTCAATCGGTACATTCAACAGCACCTGTCTCATTGCAAGAATCGTGGCACAAGTACACCACCAATGGCATGATAAAATCGACCTTCATATCTTCTTCGGCATCTGTGAAAAGTGACAGGCAGGAAATTAAACGATTAGCTGCAACTTTTGATGAGGACGAAACAAACGTGCTACAATGCCATTCCAGCTACGTGGTGCTTAGGAAGCTGATGTGCTTTCCAAGGCACGTAGCTCAGTCTGATAGAAAATGAAAGCGGGCATCGAGTTTCGAACGATATCACCCGATTCCCAGTTACAACTGATACTTTATGAGCCACCCAGCGTCAAACAAAGATGAAACATTGCAATTAATACAAGCCATATATGGAAGTCGGAAAACTTAGAAACAATGACTTTACCAGGCGGGCAGATGACAACGGTTTCCAACAGCTTCTTTTAATAAAAAAGCACCAACGAATTACAACACATGGCAACTTACAGACGAAAATTTTTGACGACTGAATTTGATCTGGCAATTACAGATATTTTACAACTGGCAAAAACACGCGAAACAAAGGGCGTCTGCTCAATTATAGTATAACAATGTCTTCAATATGCGAATGTATTTGTTGAAGTAGGTCCAAAGTGCACTGTCGAAAGTGCACTGTACTGCAACAATTTGTTCCTACCTCATATATATGTAAAACATAAAGCGAATGGCATGCTACTAGTCACTAACGATTAAATTAACACCGCTTTCATTAGATTAACAAACGTAAGAAGCCAATGTGTCTAATTTTCAGCAGGAAACGGTGGTAGAAGTCGACCAATTGTCGCCAAACAACTATTAAAAGCATACTTGGAGGAAACAAAGACTTTGTCATTCTCGTCCATGCAGTGGGAGCTATTGTGTTGACGTGGATGCCGTACTTCTTTCCCTCCAACGACAGAGTGTTTGCAAATCCAAGCAGACCTAGTTTGGCTGAAGTACAAAATTTGCGCGATAACTATTCGACATAACGCTAAATCAGCAGCAAGCAGGCAAATCGAAACTGGGCTGTTGCGGAGTAACAACCTCGCTGCACGGAGTCGTGCACGCATGCAGCTGGAAGTTTTTGGCCAAAGCTACGAAAAGGTTTTGAAATACAGAAACGAAACCAAAACAAATGTCATATGTTTTCAAGGTTTCAAGTCGTAATCGAGACTACTGGCTTCTGGCACACTGCAAAACATTGGATTAAGCATCGGTAATTACCATCTTTCCGCGCCTACATTGCAAAAAAATCTTACGAGAGGTGAAATGTTGCCAGACATTTCGGCCTCCTGCTATGGGAAAATCTCCAAACAACAAAAGTCGAGAATAATAGTGAGAATGAAACCAAGACGCAAACTCTGATTCAAGATCCAGCCACATCTACCTTGGCCAAGGCCACATCATAAGTCTCGAAAACCAAAACCGGAACACTTAAACTCTTCAAGGTGGAAAAAACAATGTAGTACGGCGATTCCATGCAACGCAATATGCGAAACACCTATGTTCGGGTAAATTTCAGAGCCTAACCAGAATCCACAATAAGACGTACCTGCGCTGTAGTTAGTTTGCCCAAAGTTGCCGTAAATTCCCGAAGGAGAGGACGTCATTATGATACGTCCATAACCCTGTTTTTTCATGTGATTCCAAGCTGCTTTGGTGACGGAAAAAGCACCTTTAAGATGAACTTTTACGATTAAGTCCCATTCTTCCTCAGACATGCGGCCAAACGTTCGATCACGTAGGATGCTGCGTACGAACGAGCCAAGCGGTCAGCATTTCGAGAATTGAAGCCAGGGGTGGGGAACCTGTGGCCCGCGTCAGTATTTTCGTTAGCCACGTTACAGTAAAACACAACATCGTCCCAGAACGAAACCCCATGACAAGCAGACACGTAGACAGTAAGTCAAGAGATTCCTCTCCCGCTCCTTGACATAGTTTTTTACTTTCCTTGGGAAGATAAAGGTAGAATTATAAGACAAAATTTAATTACTGCGGGCCATCAGCAATATTCCACAATTTATGCGGACCGTGATAATAAATAGGTTCCCCGTCCCTGATTTAAGCGAATGATTTTTAAACAGACGAAGTTGCCACCAACACTGATCGCAACACAAAACATTAAATTCACTGCTTGTTGGGAGCGATTTTGTGGAAAAGTCGGTAAATCGTTGGCATAACCACGAGTATTTTGGACCAGGCATGATTTGAAATTTTATTTTTTAAACTGGAAATGACGGGCAGATCCGGCAATAGCCCGAAAACTTTTAAACATCAGCACTTTTTTACATCAATCGACACAAATATATTCAAAATCTTGAATACACTTTATGAATGGAGAATAATTACAAAAATAATTATCGTCTATTCCACTGAAGCTATAAGCTGCAGCCAAGCTGGCATGAGAATAGGTAAACCGTTGTGTTCCAGAAGCATAAATCGTTTGTCTCTGTTTCTGGTTACTAATTGACGAGGAAGCGCAGGTGCAATTGCCCCAAGGTGTGGCAAACATTAACAAAAGCACATTAATCAAGGACGAAGCAACTTTCTGCGCAAACTCACCCCGCGTTGTTGATAACGACGTCTGAAAAAAATGTTCAGCGTTTGACATATACCCTCTTTCGTAGGTAAATGCTTTAACCAGAACACGAGCATGCGCAGCTAACTGCCTCAGCACAGCAGCAGGATTGAAACACAAAGTTCTCACACTGCCTTGTAGATGTAGTCTACCCACAAACGAATACTCTTTTTCAGTAACAATCAAAAGACCATAATGTTGAGAACATTTCCAAAGGTCCCCTTCTCGATAAGGAGTCAAGCTAATTGTTGCAGGAGCGTAGGTCAAGTCTCCCACTAAGCGATATGACGTCTTGATATTGCCAAACCCGGGGCAAGTCAATATAATGGCTCTCACCACTTTGTCCGTTAAAACATCTCAAGAAGCACTCCTAACGTTGATCGTTTTCCTTGATTATATTAATATATAGAACAGACCCATTAATACACGTGGACATTAAAATCAGAGCAACGTAGTGCAAATCGGTTCAGTATAGAATAACGTCGAACAACAGCGCTGAGCGTTAACAGCTGTGATCGGAAACAACGGCCAATCACCGTGATATCAGGTTAGCAGGTTACCATATCAACTGCTAAGTTGTTTACAAAGTACGTAGCATCGAACCGCCAACAGAACATGCCTGAATCCACTCGGTAAGAAGGCACATTATACTAAAACACGCATGTAACAGCATTTCATGATCCCATGAACTTCAAATTAAATAAAACTGTCAAATGCCACTGGTTCGAAAGGTTACGCACGCACTGCGCGACCTACAGACAAGAAATTACAGTCTAACATTCTCTTGATACTTCAGATCTTCTAGCATACTGGAACTATGGGATTGCACCTTCTCGGTCAAGTCAAGCATGAAACGAACTTAGGTAACTAATGGATTGTGGAAGTAATTTCTACACCAGTATAATTTCAAGTTTTCCGTTTAGAAATGTTCTTGGAAAATGATGTTAATAATCTGCAATTTACATATGGAGGATTGCAGCCTCAACATTGTTTTTTTAAATAGCAAGAAGCTTTTTTCACCACAGCGTTTCAATATCGCTAAGTACACATACCAATTTTTCCAAAATGATCAAGAGCAGTTTGAACAAGTCGGTCACCGAATTCAACAGAATCTGCATAAAAATATTTTATTACAAATATGGAAACACCAATGATCAACAGATTCTACAACATTCATTGTAATGCTTGGAGATCTCAACAATGCATACAATAGTTTGCATTACATACACGGTTAGCAGGTAATCCACCACACTTTTTACCATAGTTAGCCACAGCTTTTCCACCCTGTTTTCGAATTTCTTCAACAACAGAATCCGCTGATTTTGTTGATTTCCCAACACCACCAGGAGTTGATCCAAGATCATTAACTGTATCCAAACAAACTCTCACGTGACTTTAAATTAATCATATCATACATATGTATTCAGATTAAAGTACATTTCAGTTTTCACATACAATTTTTACAATGCCACCAATAAACTGCTGAACTTAAAAAACTGGCATAAGTACATTGTTGAGTTGCAAGCTTACCTACAACATAGGCACCCCTTTGAGCAAAGTCCAAAGCATAGCATCTTCCAAGACCTGTCGTTGAAAATGCAGATCTTGATTAGCTAGGAGTTCAAACTTTTTTGAACAAAAAAAAAAACAGCAATAATACACTCTGTAACGTTCGCAGAATTGCTGCGTATTTTTGTTTGTGTGTTGTCATTAACGCGATGTTTCCACTTTGCTACGTTCCGCATACCTTGGTCAAGGAGTAGTTGTTGTTCAGTAGGGGAGGAGGCGAAAGAACTCGCTATTCTGAGCATTACTAGGACCGTGAAGGTTGGTCCGTTATAGAGAGACATAAGGTCTTTGAATCTTGCAGCACAAGACTGCCACAGCGTAAGGCTGATTCTGATAAAGGACATAAGGTCCTCAAAGCACAAGGCTGGTTCTATAATTTTCGTTTATCATGTTCGTTAGCCCTGTTTTGTGGGCTTGTCATGATAAAGTAACGTGCATTAACGAATTTTGTGGTTGTCTGTTCTCTTGATGTGGACCTGATTGTCAGTCAGGAAGCTACACACTCAAACAATGATTTTTTATATTTCATTACTTCAGATAGTTGTAACACATTCTTAATGCTAGTAACAAGGCAAAAAGGTATCAGGGCTAGCAGAAGTTGGAAAACTTTGATAAGATCTCTAATTATAAAAGAATTTGAAATAATACTTAGTAAAATGATTACCTGCTCCTCCTCCAGTAACTAGGACCACTTTTCCATCGAATCGTAATTCACCCATTTCTTATTACAAGTAGAAATTCCAACCTAACTTGATTTAAAGAACAATCTTGCAACCAAACAAATAATAACAATTTAAAAAACTGACTGTCTGCTTTGAATTTCACATTTAGGCTTAATTCCAGGTCATTTTGAAACATAGATGCCTATTACATGTTATTAGTTTGTTACTTGTGGTTACCAGCACAAGGTGTAAAACCCAAAGTAGGTCACTAGCACACATAACTTCTGAGTAAAAGAATTTCATGTTATCATTTATGCATAGTTTTCCTCATAAATAATAATTTTCTTGGCAAGTTACATTCTACTGCCCAGTACAGATTGCTTCTTACTATTTTGTTATATTTAACATAATACTCTCTTCAATGTTTTTCACTATAGCTGAAGATCAGTGATTTCACAGTGCACTTCCCAGTGTGTATTGCTGTGTAACCATCTGCTCCTGTGTTAATAAATGAACCACAAACACCTTCCAAAATGCAATATTTGTTAATTGTTGGAATATCCTCTTAAGGTCTAAAATGAGACAAAAGCAGACCAACAAGAGTCATAATTTTTGTAGGTAGAGACCACATGTAAAGTAAATATAGTCAGTTTTGTACCCAGATTTTATTATGGGTTTTAAAATAGGTTCTATATGTCTTTAACACCATCAGAGCTGGGGTATGATATATTCATACCTGGAAATCAGCCTAAAGCCAGCAGTTGTCGATTGCTTTACCAACGCCAGTAGCTCCTCTGCCGATTGCACTAGAGAGCTGTTCAAACCCTCAAAAGATTCGGCAAGTCATCTAGCCTGCACTCGAAAAAATATGTTTGGTTGGGGGTTGCGGATTTTTTGTGAGTGATGACATAAGTGGAATAGTTTTTAGGCCATTTTGGATCATGTTACCTGGCCTAGGGCCTAACTGCTAAGCCAAAGTATTTCGCTGAAGTTTTTCGTTGGAAACTAGGCTCCACTTCAAGTCTTTTGAGCCTTTGATCAACTTTTTCACTTTACCATTGATCAACTTTTTAGCGTTTCTGGTTCAAAAGTTATGATCTAAAATAAACAAATTAATTATCTAATTAATCAAATATTTTTATTACTTTAGACCATAACTTTTAAACCAAAAACCCCAGCAAGTCATCCAAAGTATCAACAAACTCGGATTGTCGCCTAGTTTCCAATGAACACTTCAGCGAAATACTACCATCTAATGGTTTGGGCCTAGGACTAGGTGAAGTGGGCCAAGATGGCCTAAAAGTCCTCTACTTATGACGTCACTCACAAAAAATCTGCATCCTCAACCAAAAAATTTTGTTTCATTGCAAACTGCAAGACTTGCTGAGTCTTTCGAGCCTATGAACAGCCCTCTACTGCTTTTAGTCCCAGAGCTATGCTCGTGCAAAGCCAGTGCGATCTGGTTGTTTTGGCATGAACCGCTTGATTTAGATCAGACATGAAAGTGTTAATTTGAAACCTCTAAAAACATGGATGTTGTTGCCAAATTCTAACTTTAAATTTTTAAAAAATGTGAATGCATTTGACATGAGCATCTGGAAAATTCACTTGGATGGGGCAGTGCAATACTTAATACAGATTAAGTTAAAAAAAAGAATCAATCATAAAATATTCAAATGCACCAATCTTTTAAAAGTGCTCTTATTTGGGCAATTCCAAGGGTGACTCCAGTGAGATTTGGATTAAAAAATTAACCCTAAAACTATTTCCTTTCCCTGCACATTAAATTTCAAAAATGCTTCATGCATCAAAAGCTTCAGACTTGATGCTAAAACACATTTTGCAGAAAATATTTTTACAGCATACTTCATTTATTTTCAAACTGGATTTACCCTTAGCAGAGTAGTGGCAGCCAGTAGCTGAAAGTCTTGAAACACTTTCAAGTTCTCAGAATATTGAAACAACTAGTGCCTGCTCCATACCAAGGCAGGATTAAGTCAGATTGGAGATACAATCAGACCACCTCAGCCTGGTCCTTGGTCAGCCTCTAGGTCTTTTTCCTGTTAGTGTGACCAACAGGATTCACTTTACCAACCGTTCTTGGATTTTTAAAGTAGGATTTCCTGAATTTTAAAGTAGGATTTCATGATTAACATTTCACCAGTTATATTTTTGTATGTTTAGTTTGCACATGTTGTCTGCATACCAGAGCATGTAAATAAAGAAAGCGTAGGGTGCCATAAAGCACACGGAAGGTTTTTGTTGTTACGCAAAAAAGTACTGATGAGATAGGTACACTGTGGTACAATGCATCAACAACTATATCAGTTGGTCACCATCACACAGGAGCATTAAATAATTGAGGAAAAATGAAGATTTGCAAAAACCATCAGACACTTGAAAAGATCGAATAAAAAAGTTAGATGAAGATCACAACGTTGTAAAATTTGATGCATATTATTCTCAATAAGGCATCAAAAGCCTTGGAACGATGGCTAACTTGGTGTGGGCAAACTCATTCCTGGGTATGTAATGCATAATTCAGTAGGCATTATTATATCATGCAGTACGTAAGCGCTTCATACTAGTCTGTGTGTATTTGCTCCACAATTGGCAAGCATACATTGGCATGCAGTAAGCATAAAATAAATTGCTTTTTACTGCAGGAGAGTACTGATTGAATGTGCCACAAAGCTTGCTTGCTGCACAATATAGCGATTTCACTTGTCTCTTAATATCATCATTTTTCAGTACGGCATTTAGCAACACACCATAACATTTCACTTGGTCAAAAATTGTACACGTACATCATTCAGAAAAATATTTGACAGAGCAGGTTGTTTATACTTTTGGGGGAAAAAAGAACACCAGTTGTTTTGTTACAATTAAAGGTAAGTTCGCATTCACCAGCATAGCCACCACAAATATCCAGAACACGTTGGAGTCCACTAATAAATACTGGGGCTGAACACACATAAATATCAAGAAGAAATATTCGATGATTCACAACCATCACCATATTTCCCACAGTCAAGTGCATCCCACCCTGGCTGAAGCCAGCTGGTCTGAGAGTTCATCAAGGTAAATCACATACAAATATGGGCTCAGAACTAGAGAAAGACGGGCCGAAATTTGGGTTTCACCGATATATCGATATCAGCCAAAAGGCCGATTTTATCAACCTCAGTAACCAAAGTTATGTGAGGCGGCAGTCGTCTAGCCGGCAGTAAATAAAACGGATCCGGCAAAATACCGCTAAAAATGCGGGCTGACAGTGACGGCTGACGTAACCCAGAGAGAAGGTAGACGGCAGTCGAAGAAAGTGCAAAAAAACGATATGTAGAGTGTTGTATGATTTGAATGCCTGGAAACGTGCATGGTGGCGAAAGTATCCGAAGTGCACTATGGCAGCTAAGCTGAACACCTTAAAAAGTGTGTGATGGCTGTGCCGGCTGATGTAGGCAAACCCACAAGGAAGGTAGCCGGTGTCAGAGTAA
>JGI24022J15233_10003573_pt1 | contig 15514 bp, 10 predicted proteins | sample Ectturendosymbi2_FD_15233 | JGI IMG/M metagenome (IMG submission 15233)
GTGTGGAAGTAGAAGAGCAACATGGCAAAAAAATTAAAATCTTGAACTGACTGGCGGCCGTAATTCATAAAAATGAACGTAATGCGGCTGGCAATAGCGACACGGTTGTGCACTCCTGATCTATAGGATCTAATAAACATGTCTGAATCAACGCTGAGCAAAACATAGCCGGCAAAACAAAAAATTATGAATGTTAAATGATTGCTGAAAATTTGGCTTTCATCCTGAAAAAAAACTGATCTGGCGAAAGACAGTGACTCGCAGCATTTTATGACTTGCGAATTATAGACGTAGTTTCGCAAATGCACTAAATTTGCCGTCACTGTGCTTTTGATAACCATTACTGACACAAATGCCTGCACAGACAATCACGTGTGTGGTGTTCCTTTTGGCTAATGGAAAAATGTTTCGTGATGAACAAGGTTAGCGATGATTCATTTGATAACAGAAACTGCTGAAACAATGAACATTCAACATACAGGTTTGCAAAATGGTTTATTCACAAACTTCAAAGGGAAACATTTCATTGGTGGAGTTGGGCGGGGAATAAAGAATGAAATTCACGAAATTTTTTCTTGGATAAACAATTTCGAAAAAGTATTTTGAAAAAGTTTTTTTTTCAGTTCCAAAGGATTGGTCAATTACAATAATTTTGTTTAAAATTGAAACTTTTTTGTAAAAAATGCATTTTTACGAGGTGTTTTTTACAGCAAAACGTCTGCATGGCGCAAACAAGTCAACATACAAGCAAGAAATTCCGAAGAGCAGTGGCAAGCTACTCTTTATATACCTCATCACAAACTCTGACCTGGAATTTACGTAGATGTTCGTTTGAAGTCTGTGGCATTTTTTACCGTACATGATGATGGTCAAATGCCCCAAGCAAGTTCAAGCTGGTTTTCCTAAACAAGTAAGAATTGCTAAACAGGAGAACACATCAGGTGCTCAGACAATAATTATTAGAAAGTACAAAAGTTACTCACATCAACAAACCGTTGTGAGCAGGAACATAAATACGGTGGGGATACGGGCAGATGTCCAGACCTTATTTAGCAGTGGGAGATGATGGTAAACCTTCCCCGTCAATAAACTAGTTTCCCCGTCAATAAACTGTGGCTGATTTACTTGCCGCCATCTTTGTGACCTTTAACTATGAAACATAGATACGCTTGCAAGTTTTAATCGTCGCAGAAGAATGAAAGCAGAAAGCAGGCAGATTCCTCAGAAGCTTACCGCAAGGCTAAAGTTTGTTCACTGTCTCTCCCAACTATATGCACAAATTTTAAATTTTCCAAAACCTACTCATGGCAGCCATAATGCCAGTCCACAAGAAATATAAGGAATTTGATCGCAAAGTTTGGGCGATTTTTGCGAAACAACAGAGAAATGTCACAGTATGTGATGACGTTCAAAATCGTTTCAGTGTTTAACGTTTATATTCAAACCAAAATTTATAATGCGCTTTTCAGTTTCACCACGTATTTTCTTTGTAAAGATTTGAAATTATTGCATGTGGGGATAGTAAACCTCTTTCTACGTTTTTCATTCACATAAAAAATTCAGCACGAGATTTGCATCGCCAGTCGTCTGGCTACCCTAACTTATACACGCCTTTCAATATGCGCCATCTATAACTCTGGCGCTTGTAATCATTTTGTTTTCAATACAGTGACATAAGCCATGGGTCCACGCGAGGTGTGATCATCGGAAAAGCGACATTTCAAAGGTGTCATTGAATAATAGGCGCTCTCTAGATGCAAGGTAGCCTATTGTCATAAAATTATTTTTCTTGAAATATGATTATGACTATTGACCTTTCTTTGTCAGATAATAATTTGATAAGGTAAACCCCAACGTGCAGCAATGGCCATACGAGAACGGTGAACCTCTTAACAAAAGCTCCTGGTAGGTATTGGAAACAGTCAATGACTACCGAATTGCCGATTTGAATAAGAAAATACTCATAGAGCTGATTAGAGTTGCTGAGAGCTGATTGAACAAGAGCAAATTCAAGCATCATCCTCTTGTAAGTAGCAGTTGCCAAGCAAATGTTCCGAAAATTTGAAGGAGGGTTTCAAACTGAAAGTCGTACTTTTTGCAGAAACTTAAAACTGAAACAAAGCTATTCTCTCAAACTCAGCTCATTTGAATGATTTTTTATACAATTATCACAAATACATTTAACAGTCAGAAACGGTTCTTGTTAACGTAGGTTCAAGTCCTTTCCAGCCTTAGATTGTTTTCCAGAACCCCAGGTGAGCATGTTGGTAGAGCAGTACTTGCCGTTATCATCACCGCCATACCCACGCTCGTCTCGTACGTGGCCAGGGGCGTACCGAGGCCATATGGCGCCCGGGGCAAGAAGCAAGTTTGGCGCCCCCTTGTTCGAACCTAAGGTCTTTTGGGAGTAAATTAACTGTGTCGAAGATAGTACTTGCGACATTTTTGGGACTTTCAGACGTCCCCAGTGATTCGGCGCCCGGATCACTGTGCCCCCTTGCCCTCCTCGTTACGCCCCTGGAAGTGGCGCTTTTGTCTGTGACCAAGCTAGTGGTTAACTTGTTGCAGAACAGCAACAAAATCCTTTGCTCATCTGTTTGTAAAATTGTGGAAACGACCCGACGTTTAGGGTGTGAAATAAACGAAGGCAGAGTGATGAAATCTATACTGTAAATTGAACTAAAAAATGTAGTAAAAGTATACAATCCACTATCCATTCAAGTATAGGCAAATGCTGCTTTGCATGCTTGTGGAAAAAGATCTGACGATTTTTCATTACTAACGTTGGATGTCGAACTGATGGAAAACGATTCGGTAAATCGTCGTTTTCTAAAATCATTTTCAAATGTAACAATTTGAGTTGCAAAGAAACAAAACTGTTATTTCACACCCTACTCCCCATTATCTGTCTTGCCTTTGCTAATTGGTCTCATCACCGTTACCACTACGTCATGTAATCAAGAGTGTTCACGACTTCTACTGCTTTCCTGTTTGTGCCATTTGCCCTGATGAAAGCTTATACTATTAGTTGGCTGACACGTCGGCGCTATTTTTTAATTTTACAACCGTTGAGCAAATATTTTTGTTTATAAGTTCGTGATTATAACTGGCCTGATAGGTAAGTGGCATTGTGCTCTAACCCAAAATGTTATAGAATCACAGCATCGGTGGCTGAACAAAAATGTGTATGGGCATGATCCAAATCACTGCGCTTGAATCAGAAAGGTAAGTGTCACGTGTAATAATTTTAAGATCAACCATAAATTTACTTACCACGAATTTAAAGTTTGCTCCTGGTTTGGGTTGTGACAAGTATCTACACTAAGTGATTGGACACTAGTGAATTCGCCTTGGACAAGCGTAAACCTTTTAATTTCATCCCCGGTTGCGGGTAAAGGTTATGCTAAAAAACGTCAATCCCGGACCGCAGCATTTAACTGTTCACAGCTTTAAGTAAACGTGGATTACACCCTGGGAAAGCTTAAGTGCACAGATATTTAAAACGAGATCAGATAATTGGAAAAACCAGCGCTTGGAATGTTGTTGAATCGTCTTCACCATTCCTCGTTTGATCAGCGGCTGAACAAGACACAAAAATGAAATCAGCATTTCACAAACTGGTTTTACACTCAGGCACTGCCTCAGTGTTCTACTTTTAAATCTGCATGTGTAGTTTCGCGTTCTATGCTTTTTTCCCATTTTTGCTGTTTATCGTCACTAGAGTACATTGCTACCTACAACAGAAATTTTATCTGAAAATGGAATGTTGCCTTCTTCCGGATTGGTTGTTGATACTGACCTTTCACCAATAAGAGAGGATATATACATCACTTCCTGGACAACACATACTTTGGGGCACGCAACAGAGTGAATGAGGTTTTAAAACACCAAACATAAGCCAAGAGATTGAGCGTAGCAGGAGGGGAGAAAGCGCGGTCAGTCCATCTAAATTTTAGACGACAATTAATCAACCTTTGAGCAAAATCTTTCTTGAACGTGCAAAACCAATTGTTAGGTCAAGCAGGCAATTCTCACCCTCTCAAATTATTTTTCTGACTCCGCCCTGTCCCTGTCCAGGAATCCGTTCATTGGCAAAACGTGAGACATATCGATCCAGTCAATTTAAACTCCGTCACAACTGTGTAAGTTCAAGTAGCATTAGGAGAACAGTGTTCCAAGAGCAACAAAATTTGGGAATTCCTCAATGCACTGCTGGTCCTTTTTTCTGTTTAAATCAATGTTAATTCAATTTTCTGTTTATTTAAATTTTTAAATCAGCAAAAGGTAACAAAAATGTACTCAGGCACAAACACGTTTGTTTAAATGCACTTAGCAAGGTGGCTTCAGCAGCAATACAGTATTGACATTTTAGCCCAGAAAAAAACAAAATTATAATTTTAAAGTATTTTTATTCTGGTAGAAGGTAGTCTTAGAAATAATTATTTCTAACACTCTTGAATTAATGACTAGTTGTGTTTTATGAGAGCATTAAATACGATGTATTCCTTTTGATGTACAACAACAGCCAGTGTATTTCAAATCAGGCAGCGCAAACTCTGCACTCTCACTTCCATTTGTTCTTAGTGAAAGTACAGTATCTTTGTCATGTTTTATTTTTTCCGTGTGAGGGCACGGTTGTCTACAGGACCCTTTTCCGGGGCACCATCAAAAGTTTCGTAAAAGTGGAAAAACTTAGTTTTTCATTTTCAACAGTATGAAATTAATTGAATAAAACAGAATATTTTCTGACATGCTTTTGAAACTAATACATTTACGAAAATGTTTTATCAAAGATATTTTTATTGATTGTGAGCAAAGAGTTCCATAAACTAACAATTGGCAACTTTTGGGTTTTTAGTCATTTTACTACCGTACAAGGCCCGTTTTTACCCAGACAAAGTATGTTTGCGGAACCACGTATTGTGTGTAGATCCTGTTTAACAAGCGGACCGCGGAAGTTTCCTAACAGTTCTCAGTTTTTTCTTTCCTAACAGTTTCTCAGTTTTTTCTTTTCCTAACAGTTCTCAGTTTTTTCTTTCCTAAAAGTTTCTCAGTTTTTTCTTTTCCTAACAGTTCTCAGTTTTTTCTTTTCTTGCAGGCAAACGCGGTTTATCAGCAGTCGCACCGGATTGTATCAGTTTCGGTGGATATCATGTGAAACGAGTTTAATTTGGACGATTTTATATTTACACTGTTGCAGTATAAGAGAACGCAATGGATCATTCGTCGGAGATAACTTCAGATTTGAAACTGTGTTACATCATTCGAAACTTGCCAAGTGCGCATCTAAAAAACTCGTTTTCAGTTCGTAGGTGCTGTTGAAAGCTCATCAAACGGGATTGCTTAAAAGCGTCCAGTCTATCGATTGACCGTCGGACTTCGAGCATTGCTTTCAGAGCCAATTGTGATAAAAGCGTGAAACGAAACTTTCGGGGTCAACGTTTCGACAAAACGTAACAGACGTGACGAGATTGACTGGGCCTATTCTTTATAGACCAGTGACGGCAGTCTGCGGTGTAACACTTATCGTCGTCATTCACTTTCACGTCCGTTTTTTCTCTGGGGATAGGTCGCGGGGCAGCAGCTCCAAGCAGGCCGTAGCCAGGTTTTGTGGTTTGGCCAAAATACATTTTTAGGGGATAAGAGATTTTTGTTTTTGTATGTTTGAAAGAGATTTTCCTAGGCACAACAAAATGTAGGAGGGCACAAGAACAATTTAGGGGGTACTGGCCCGATTGCACCCCCGTGGCTACGGGCCTGGCCCTAGGAGGACTAGAAGTAATACCCGGTCAAAAGAAAAAATGCTGCTTGCATCCAAATGAACATTAGTTTCAGACTACCTACCAGTACCATGAAATTGGCAGCAAAAGCACGCTACTAAAACCTTATACGTGGCGAATTGGCCCTAGAGCTTAGCGACCGTCACCGATTGTGTTTATACTTTTAGGAACACTACGTTTCGACGATCAGCTTACCATCTGATGTAGCCTGGCAGGTTCCATTTATAGACATTTGTATCAAAAACAAGTGTGAGACATCCCTGGCGACATGCGATATCTCCACCCTTGCACTGTCGCACTGCGGGAACAAGATCTCCACTCAGGTGAACAGCGTAGACATACACTGGCACACCGAATTGAGTACCGGCAAATATTGCCCGGTTTCCCCTATCTGGCGTCTTTGAAGTATTGTTCGTCATAGAAGACGGCAGACAGGATATTGTTGCGTCACAAGAAACAGACAGTTCCTGTTTTATTGCCAGTAGTAAATGACATTTTGTTTATGCCGAGTGTGATCAAGCTTGGTTGGAAGGCAATATTCCCAACGACACAGTAAGCCGCTGAAGTCCGCCTATCGCAGACTTAATGCGCCTTCAACCACGTAGTAAGTCGTTCGAGGAGCTCAATCACCCGCCAATCATTCATAACGGACAGCAGGTCTGGTGCGGTTCGCACCAAGTAATTTGCACCTGTACTTGATAAACCTTGCTCGGTGCTAAGAAAACATTGTAAGTGTCGTGTTACCACCTTCGCAGCTTCAAACAGGAAAATGGTCAAAACTAACTTTTGGTTTACAAAACATGCAGTCATAACACACTAGGTGTTGCCTTCGTCAAAACTTGGCACCATGCTGTGTTTCACTCGATCACGTGTGAGGCAATCCGGATGTGGTTGCACTGAAAACGAGGCAGAGAAGCGCCGCAAAAGTTCCTCTCAGCTGCTTAGAACAGTTCGCTTGAAACAAACGTTTCTAGTGGAGGGCAACAACCGGGTGGGCGGTTATATGAATGAAGTTGTGAATTTGAACTCCACTAGCGTAGTTCGCGTTTCACTCGTTGGTGTTTTTCGAAATAGATAGCATTGAAAATCTTCACCTCGAAAACGAAACTATTTATGTCACTAGTGTAGGAGGCGGGGCTGCAGGGGTGCGAGCGCACCCCCAAAACTTTTGATTCGGTAAAAATCCGGGCAAAATATGTGGAAATTTGGGCAAAATGTGTGAATACCTTCGCGAAATCCCTGTATGTGCTTTGATTTTACAAAAATGGCACCCAAAATCAAAGTTAGGAGAAATTTGGGCAAGTTTGGGGGAAATTTGGGCAAAAATGGTGCTTGAAGTGCTTTGATTTGAAAAAATGGCCGAACATGAAAAGAAATGCGGTCGTTTCTTTGGAGTATTTTTGGGCAAGTTTGGGGAGTTTTGGGCAAAAACCTTTTGCACCCCAAAAATTTGCCTGCGCCTACACCTATGATTTATGTTATATTTTAATGTATTTGTCGTAGATATCTTGTGCATGGAGATGTTTTCCTTGCTTGGATTAGTTGAGCAGGTAGCAGGTTCCTTGCTCGGATTAGTTGAGTTGCTTACTTAAACTGCGGCTGTGAGCGAAAAATTGAAATGAAGGGGCATAAGTTTTCATAGAAGTGGCAACAAAAGCAACAAATCCTAAGTACCGGCGAAGCAGCAAAACAACGGATATTTATGATAACCCTGCCTATGTTTCTACTGTGTTACGATCGGACCAGTTTTCCACTTATAGACAGAAATGCAATCATTAGAACAGAGAAAACCTGGAAGCCTTGTGGTTGAAAAGTTGTATAGCAAAAACAATAAAGCCAAAAAGACAGAATGGTTTCATTAAAACCAACGAGGTTTGCTTTGCTGTTTATAGTACGCCCATTGTTTTTCAAATAGAAATGTCGTAACTATCTCTAAAGACTCATAGGCTTCCACCGATATCAGCGAACTACAGTCAAAGTAGAGTATAGCAGCTGGTATTTGCCAAGAACCCATTGTTCTTTATAGATGTCCTCAATCGGCTTCTCTGAAATGGGATGGAAGCCCAACAAAGACACCTTAATTCAAGGTAGAGCTAAGAGGCTCCCAAGGATGTGATCGGAAAAGACAGTAAAAAGATTTTAACTATTGTTCTTTTAACTACATGGTTTATCCGAATAGGAGAGTCATGCTGTATTATTTAAGTTTCTAGTAGCAGATACAAGATAACGAGCAACGAGCCTTATTTTTGGATTTCGCATAAACCTTATATCTATAGCAAAGGTCGTGTTATTCGCGAGTACGGAAATACAACGCTGCTTTTAAGAATTAAGTTTTAATTACATAATTGTCCCCCATCAGCAAATTTACGTCAGAACCATAAAAAGGGGCAGTGCAGTGATTTTCTGGCTATGATTGCCTTTGAAGACAGCGTGTCGCATGAAACCAGTTATCATTTCGTCTGTAAAGCGCTTTTGTTGAAGGAGCGTATGAACCGCCAGAAGGGTTTGTCCAAAGACTGCACCCGCGTGTGCATCCTCTTTCGATAACAGCTGAAAGGAAACAGCAACACAGCGGTAATGACTTTTCGTCGATCATTTCGAGTGAAAAGGTCATCAGCGAATTTGGAAAGTTTTTGGGGGGAGGCGGATGCTGGACTGTTTGCCATAAGCACTGTGCTGCGTGAAGAAGCTTCGTGCGTTGTTCGCAGGCCGCAGCCCCGCGCCAAGATTGCCCTCCCGCTTGAGACAAGGCAACGCCAACGTTTACGTCTAATCGCCGTCAACTATTGTGTTGCTCCATTTATGTTTCCTGCGAGACTTCTGTGACGCCATATAAGTCCTTGTTGGGGTTCAGCGATCAAGTGCGCGCCGCCGGTTTAATGTTGCCCGAAAGCAAGAAAACAACCGATTAGTCATGCAACCAAGCATCGGCTTGAGTGGCCAATATGAGGCTTTTGAAACTACTATCCAAAAAATCAAAGGAACGTTTCTCTTAGGACTCTTTGCAAAATTGATGCTGGAGGCAAATATCGTCATTTGAATCAGAACCAGGAAACATGTTTTCCGACCAGCAACTGAAAAGCTTTTCTTCTGTATGGCTTTGATACGCGAGTGCTTCGCAAGAAATGCGTTGAAAAAATTATGATGTAATCTCCTGGAGTTCAAAAGATGGAACTACGGGATGGCTGCGCGGCAAATGTTTTACAGGCTGGTTTTGATTGCCGAGATATTTGTGTCGTTTATTAAGCCCAAAAACCTTTTTAAACTTTTTTTCCTGTACAGGTCGACGTCAAACATTACCCGAAGCTCCGCGCGATGTTTTGCGAGGCAACGCGCAAGATGTTTGGATTGTCTTGAACTGGTGACTTGTCTACACAAAGGTGGCGACTTTGATTCAATAAGCAAATTGGTTTATAGGAAATCGACTTCACGTGACACTGCTCATCCTCAGTCCTAAAATCTTATTCAAGTAGAACCGCATCGCATATTTTGCAGCAAAATAAAAACTACTCGGAATAAACTAATCTGATCAGCAAGGTTGACGAACGCGAGCGCCGGGCAAGCAAGTTGTACAAAATTGCGTCAGAGAGAACTATTTCTAGATTTCCCAAGTTTTAGAGCAGTGGTTTTCAAAGTGGGGCGTAGCCCTTAAAAGGAGGCAATCTGATTTCTAAGGGGGACAGATGAGTCTGCCTGATGCGGTACAGGTCCAGTTATTCGCATTTAATTTATTTCATTATTCTTTTTCATGGATGATATGTTTTTTGGCAGCTTGTTTAAATCCTTATTGGCGTTTTACGCTTCATAGCTGAAAGGGGGTTCACTTTTCAAATCAGGCAATTTATATATCATCACACGTGGGGCAATCATGATATTAGAGGCACTTAGGTGAGACACATATTTTGCAATGAAACAATTGCCATCGCACAATAACAAAGAAGGAGGATTGCCCATATGGTTTTTGCTTATTACGCCCCTGCTGGGAAAGCCCACCAATTTTAGAAAATTACAACAACGTTTACTTTCTGTAAACTTGTAAAAATTTTGCTTTGGCGTTTTTTGCTCCATCTGCTGGAAAAGTGGGTGAATTCCGATTTTTCTTACAACGTACAAATATCCAGAATTTCGAAATCTTTTACAGGCACAACTAGCCGTCGAGGTTTATAGTCGAAACGGTTTGTGTTTTCGATCTTAGAAGATGAAGCTGTTTTTGGAAACCGATCAACATTTTTTACTTCATACCATTTGATAAGACTGATAAGACTTTTGAGTATGCAAATTAATAATGGCCGAAAAACTTCGAAATGGTTGGCAAGGCGAGTCCTAAATCCTCGCGAAAGCACCCCAGAGGTCATTCGAGGACCAAGGGGGGGATTACATCTGTGATCTGGTTTGATGGCGCCTAAATGTAGAAACAACAGAAATATTGCGGTTCGTTCGAGGCCGCTGTAGAACTTCATTCTTTATACTGTGATTCTCATGACAGAGTATTAGTTAGACAAGGCAGTTACGAAAATGACTGGCCACAATGCAGCAGGCTAGGTTCTTTAATCCGTCCCGCTGAACGTAGCCAAGTTATACTAATAAAATCAAATATGTTTTACATCAAATATATGTCAGGTTTCACAAACAACCACTCATCTGCTCCCGATCTCATCCGCTGTCCAATCATTGAATTCAGCGCAAATCCGCAAGTTAGCAGGTTTGGCATGCTCTGTGGTAGGCTCTTAAAAGCATAGTGGTTGGGGATTCGGTCAATTCGACCCGCGAAATGCACAAACTAATATTTGACCAACACCCAAGGGTCACTCAGCGCCACGTACGACGCCCAGAGATGAAGAAAGTTTCTGAAATGAACAAACAAATTTGACCAATTCGGATCCGTATTGAAATAGAAATGTTTAAAATACCACAAGGTATTTTGCTGATCAATCCAGTGCAGAGTAAAGCGTTTGTAAAAACACTGAAGAGGAGTGATGCTGAGCTGGATAAAAACATTTAGAGGTGGTGTTTCAGATTGATGCTTCAGAGTCTGTTAGTCAAGTAACATGCGTGATTACATAGTCCATTATAGATGCTTGACCAGCAAATGTGAAAATGTGTCGAATCGGATTAAACGAACTGTTCAACAAGCTCATTTTCAGCGGGGGGGAACCTGATTGAACTGGATGCACATGTGCTGTGTTAAAAGACATCTTTGCGAAGAATAATTTCAATTGAAGAGGCTTTAGCAGAAAAGTTTTCAATAAGATTGGCGAGAAGATCTCGAAACGACTGTTTCCTCGAATGAAATCAGCTTTCAAATACACAAGCTTTATCATAATTGTCTGAAAGAAACGGTCTTAAATGACTCGGTCGTAACGGGAGGTACAACGTCCATTGTCATTGATTTCTTGCCACTGAGCGCCGTGCTGAGCGCAAAACCCAGTCGGAAGATAATTCTTTCTGATTAAATTAGATCAAAGTTGATTTGTTGCAAATGAGTTAGTGATGCGAGTGCGACTGAAATGACAAAGGACATTTCATTAACTGCCAAGAATTAATTATATGTTTGTAGCCGTAGAACAATTCGCGCCGAGCCGGTGAACAGCCACAACAAAATTTCATGCTCTGCCATTTATTTCTACAATGTCGATGACCGTTCATTCGCATTTACACCGGAAAGGCTCGCCGCGTTACCAGTAGAAACACAACAGCCCTGATTAAAACTGCGAGAGAAAATTGACAAAAATTACCACTTTGGAGGAATCTCAAGTGTTCAACTTCGAAAAGCACTTATTTGTATAGTTTGATCGAAAAGTAAAATTGAGATCAATACAGTTAAAACAAACAGATGTTGCATATATCAACAAACAAACAAATTAAATGTCTAACTTTTGATATTTGAAATAGAAATCTGCATTTCTTTGTAAAATCAACCCAATATTTTTGTTAGGATCTTTGATTGGTTAAGTCATGCTTTTACAAATGCTATTAAGCAATACTGCTGTGAACGTTTAACAATTCCACTCTCTCCATCAACATGCAATGCATGCGGAGATGGTTTAAGTTTGCAGAAAAGGTAAAGAAGTCAAATAAAAACATAAGAAATCATAATGACTGATGTTATGTCATCAGAGGCAGGTGCGGATCCAGCCGGTAAGGTTACGATGGGGGGTGATTTCAGTTATATTTGGATGTCAACTCTCATTACGGGTTGACTGCTGTACTAGAGATGAAGTATACTTCACAACACTGCTGTGACAAATCAGTGGACTGCAAAATGGCTTTATATCGCGAATGCTGTTTTCCGAATTGTACAAAATCATGGTGGATAAAGTTACTTTCTTAGGTTTTAGGGGAGTGATCACTTCAATTGCCCCCCTGGATCCGCCACTGATCAGAGGACTGTGAAAGCAGGTAGTAGCATCAAGTATGTTGGTAGTCATGCGATGAAGGTGAACTATTCATGAAATTAGAGTTGTTTCAACCAGTTGAACCTGTCTCCAAACGTGATCATGAGAGATCACAGCCTGATGATCAGAGACGCAGCCTTATTTTACTATTAGCGTACAGTTGGGCCTTTTTTGTTCATTCAATAAATGTCCATGACAGCTTGTGATTTGGCAAACAAACAACTGTTATAGGCATCATTCGAAAAATATTTTGAAAATTTTGACTTTGTCATCATTCGAGAAATACGTATTGTCAAAACGAACAAAAATGGTCTGGACTATCGCAGTCCAACATGTTGTTTTGATCTTTACGTATATGTGACTATGCCGCTTTGATTTTAATGAACTTAGAAGCACAAGCGTTTCGTTGGTGAAAGTATAAAACTGTTTCGTGCGGAAACGAGTCCTTATTTTACAACAAGCTTTATTTTAGTCCATGAACTCTACCACGAAGGGTTATGTTGCATACATTTCAGCGTATTTTTTCTTTTTATTCTGAGTTTATACCGAACTACGTTTACACTTGCTTATTGTGTCTGTAAGCAAGCCTGTGGAACTCAAGTTTCTGGCTCAGTCTCCAGCTCCGGGCATCTAATTCTTTTGGCTCCGTCTCCGGCTCATGCATCTAAAATTTTGGTTCCGGCTCGAGCACGATATGGTCCATTGAAAGCTAAAAACCATTGTATTATTTGTAAAACTCGGCTGCCCCACAAATTTTGTCGTTGTCTGTAAGTCTTTTTCAATGGTTCCTGTAACCTTGGCGACTTCTGAACCTACTTGCGCAAAAAAACTCGTTTTCTGCAAAGTTTCAGCAAAGGTGTTTCCGGCTCCAAATTTAAAGTTCGAAATTCAGGTTAGTTCCAACTTTAAAGTTTGGGAGTTTTTGATACATTTCAAGCCTTGTGATTGTAGAACAACCACGTCCTGCCCACCGCAAATTCATAGCTGTGACGAATTGCACGTAAGAGGGCAAAAAGAGAAAGTGGTATAAATACAGCCTGCTGCGAAATCATTGCTGCTTGTGTGAGTTTACAATCGCAAGCCTTTTATATTCTCATTGTACCCGACGCAGTAGTGCTGTGCGTTGAATATGTAATTGTGAAGTTTTTTTGGTAAAAGTGGAGTTTCTGAAAAGGTCGAGATATAAAATCAGTCAACACTCCAGGCCAACTGCTCGGTTTGATCGCGTGATCCCTTTCAGCTCGACGCTCATTTGTTAGTTTGGCGAGGTGACGTTGCCTTTGTCGGGCAAAATGACGCTGGCACCTCTGTTTGTCTTCGCGGAGTGAGCTTCTCGCACTTCAAATAGTGCTGTCGAGTGTTGGCGACGCTTCCATCCACTGCAACACGCGAGTTCTATGTTCGTCCCAATCTGAGCGACACGTTGCGCGCCTCTGCGACTCCCGTACGGGCGATAACGGAGCCAGGTCGTTTTTTCACGTCAAGAGGTTAGCGCCAGTATCGGAGCTGTCGTGTTTTTTTTATCAGCAGAACAAGCAGCGACTTGAAAGCTGGAGTAAGCTTGAGTAAAACAAAAGCTTTTGCACAGGCGATTGTTGGCGGTCTGCTTGACTGCTATCAACTCTTCTCGGTCTCCGCGGTTGCTGCAAGCACCGGCGCAAAAACAATGTAGTGGAAGCAACAATGATCGGCAAACCTCCCACATTTGCCTTGCGCCCGCTCCACTGTAGGAAACCGAAGTTGGTTTGACACTGATCGTGAGCTACACAAGCCACCTGGACAGCGCTGACTGAAAGATGACAAGTTCATTTGCTGCTACAGACTCCTGACATCGTGTTAATTAATTCGGCAGATCTGCGTTGCTTCACTAAACTGTCTCGTCGCAGACTAACCTGTACGAAAAGCTCTATTGTCGACGACCATCCACAGTTGCATTTGTCATAAACTCTGTCGCAATAAGACAAATAGGATTTTTTTGATAGGCTTACAAATAATGGTTATCCGCGCAGTTGCCTAGATCCCTCGTCATCACTGTTATAAAAAGTATAAGCCGATCAAATGCATCCAGGAAAAGCTGCGTACGTCAATAGCTTTCTTAAATGATTAGAAGCTTGATATAATGGTTGCCACGTGAAATTATTTCATTTTCGGACATAGTACAATGACAGCACATGTTTAAAAAACTGTTGCAGTTTTAAAGTGCAACGCATGCAAAGGCGTTTGACAACACAAATCACTTGTGACACAGCTTCAACAGCTTTCAGTGTCAAGAAATTAACCAAAACAATCTTAGTTAATATTCACAAGGAACAAATCTCCATGGGCTGTGCAACCTAATCTAATCGCAAACGGATTTGTTGGGAAATCGATTTCAAGTATTTACGTATCTTCAGTCATGTAAATAGCAAGTAGAAGCTTGTGATGGAAAACTAAAGCAAGACTTAGAGAAGGCACTCGAACTATAGTTTCAAACACACGCTGTGACCAGGGCCGGAGCCAGACATTTTCATTTGGGGGGGTCACTGGAGGGGCCAGTTTTGCAACAAGGGGAACTGTCAATGGTCTGTGTAGGACTTTCAGAAAGAGCCCTAATTTTTGGAGTGCCAGGCAAAATTTTGGGGGGCAGTGGCCCCCCCTGGCACCCCCCTATCTCCGCCCCTGGCTCTGACCATAACATTGTTACAACCGAAGCCAAAAAGCAGAACTGCTGGGGGGAAGCTTTGACTAACTGGCTTCCACGAATGTCTGTCGAGACATGTTTTGCCAGCGTTGTTCGTTGACTGAATTTCCAAGCGATGTAGTCCAAATAGAAGTGTTAACCTTTTTAGGACTGTTAGTCAACGGAAATACCCCATCGCGTCAAAAATAAATGTAAAAGTAGATGAGAGAAAGTTTATTTTCAGGTATACGTCACACCCCTACTAGTGTGCCCTAAATCACACTTGAAGCGAAACTAACTTTTGTTTCACTGACATTGATAGTGTTTACACAAAACCGGCAGCACAGCTGTGTAACGGCTGTGAAAGTGTGTTTCGAATTGTGTATTATTCCTTGAAAGTAGTTTTTCTATTTACTTCGTCGGAATTCATTCAACATGTTTTGAACACTTGCTTTCTGCAGGAACGTTGCATTCTCGGCAATGAAGCATTATTACGTCATGATAAAAACATTTGGACTTTAGTAACGTTTGAGCTAAGCCAGGGGTGGTCAATTAATTTCGCTCGGGGGCCACTTTGAGAAGGCCACGTATAGCGGAGGGCCGAACCTTCTAATGGAAATAGAAGCAAGTCTCGGTTCACGTTAGCCTCAGTACTAACGTTTACTGTGATAAGTTGGAGG
>JGI24022J15233_10003574_pt1 | contig 15513 bp, 7 predicted proteins | sample Ectturendosymbi2_FD_15233 | JGI IMG/M metagenome (IMG submission 15233)
TTTGCAGGTAGACCGACAACGATTACAGTTATAGCTACATAACCCGAAACAGGCATTCCAATCAGTGACAACGATACCATATCCTTACCACACGCATTTTACCCGCGTGGTAGCACAAACGTTCCACGCATGAAAAGCAAAAAATGAAAGAGCGATGTGTGAGGAACTTGGAAGTACAGGGGCGAAGTCCGCTGGCAAGTAATCGATTGAAATCAATCACCATGCTGATTGGCATCCCACTCAGCATCATGCCGACATAGATGATATGCATACGCTTCTTATGCTGAACTCAACAAATCTATTCCCTAAACCTCAACATTAAACGTCGAGGTGACACTGCTTAAAAATGGACAACCCAGTTGATCAACGCCCCATTATAAAGGCATAGATGGACTGTAAGTCATAGGAAACATAGTTACACTTGGCCGTGTGAGGGAAGAATGTGTTAAGTGTTTTGCTAGCACACTTTGGCATGCAATGTTAGCAACGAACACAGCAACTCGAAACACGTCGATCAAACGCAAAGAAGCTAAATCATAAACAATCAAGCTCATTAAGCCATTATGATGCCAACATGTACCTGACATGGATGGTCGTGCGGGAATCCCGGAGGAGACCATGGGTGTCTGGGATTGGGGAAACATTGGGCCGCCTGAATTAAATCCCCCCATGCCACTTTGCATTGACGTAGGCCCTGATATCACAGGACCTCCGCTTACTTGTGGCGCACTGATGTTAGTTGGCCCCCCAATTTCGATGGAGTTTGCACCATAGCGGCCACTGTAAGAACAAAAAAGTTTCGATTACAATAACGTAAATATTCAGTCACACACATCACAGATCATGGCCACACAGTAATCAACGTGCTGATTATGACTCCACTGCTTTTCTTGAACGTTCACGTTAAGGTAAAAAAAAGCTAGAACACAATTCAGCTATCGCATCCATTAACAAACTCCGTAGATTTGGAATCACGCATGCTTTTTGAAAGAACAAGCCAGAAAACATCTGCAAGCAATCGTAAGTATACAATAAAAGGGTAACGTTTGTATTTGACTGCAAAACAAGCAACTCAGGAAAACCCAATAGCGCTATCTAGTAATGAAATATCTTGACCATGTTAATACCAAGTAGGACTGCTGATGTATACTAGGTACCAGCGTTTTCACCTATGACTACCTCACACAAACGTATTGAACTTGGAAGAGAAGCAAAATACGGCACTTAAAACAGACACGATCTTGTAGTTTAACGAGTCAAATATTTTCGATACACTAAGGAATGTACCATTGACCCAGGGTGCTCGTAAGCATAGTGACAATGACAAAAACTTCTAATATATGAAGACTGACTATGGAGTGACCCGCTGAAGATGATTAACGACACGAAGCACTCAATTTAAACAGAGAATTTCATTCTTGGATTTCGCAGACCTGGTGCTGTTTTATTTCGCTCATTTTCTGGTGTAATCAGCACTCACGTGGCAGGTTTGCTTCCCCATTCCGGTAGTGCACAGTTTAAGGAATGAGCGAACTACCATCGCATTTGCCGACCAACAAATTTTTCACGCTGCAGCTGTTTCTTGCTGCTACGCGCAAAACCAAGGCGAACGTCAGAAGCATTGTGCAGATAGGCAGTTGTTGTGTTGATAAATTTAAATGAAATAAATACGACAGTCATAAAGTGTTAAGGAAAGTCAAGAAGGTAGTATTTCGTCACCGTTGCAGTGGGAAAAGAATATGTGGTAACACAAGGTATGATGAAATTTTTTTCAAGCTACCAAAAGAATTGAATCTTAAAGAACAGTTTGTTTACTGAAAGGGAATTGGCAGAAACCACTTGTCAATAAGCCGGGCTTGATTAAGTGACTACTTTGGCCGTCTTTCGCCCAACCTGTGCTGTTTGTTCAAGCATTGCCACTTTAAATGCGTTATTTGTTGCCTACTTGCAGCGCAAACACGACTTGACTTGTTAGTATTTGTAAAGGTACAAAAAGAAGTTACTCCGCTGGTGGTGATGTTGTTGAACAAATTTGAAGGAAACAGTACCAATTGCACCTCAGTTTAGTCATCATTTGCCGTAGTACTGGTCCTGAAACTGCAACATTTTTGCAAATTAAGGTCATGCACACGATTAAGAAAATTGTGTGTAGAACTACGCCAGTAGCACAAACGTCGCCCTAAACAGAAATGTCAGCACCTTGCAAGTATCAGCAAGAATTTTTAAGATAAAAGAAGAACATGAAACTGAAATAGCTTCGTCTCCCACTTATTCGCATGCACTGACGGGTTAAACAGTAATCAAACCCACAAACAAGTCACAATATTACAAGGACAACCTTCTTGAGAACGACTGCGAAGCGTTTCTTCAACATAATTCTGCCAATGTTCAGGGTGAGGTTTCTGCTTTGGACTTCGACGAAAAATCTTTGCCCATGCCTTACGTCCCGGCATTACTTTAAACCAGTTTGATAGCAGCGAATTGGCAGTTTTAAAATACTAGCAAAGCTCCTTTCACTACACACTGACTACACGCAGAAAATGCAGAAGCTGTAACAATTAGCAAAGCGATACGTTTCAGCCAATTTCTACTGTGAAACGAACGTCATCGTATGCGTTCATTTTATGCAACTGGCTTCATCCTAACATTGTTAAAGCAGCGCACTGCAGGACTCAAACTCCAACCGAAACAATAGTAGCCTACTGCAACAGCAGCACATAAGCAGCAATCGATCGCCAAATGGGTAGATGACGCACTGGTGCGTGAGAACCCTAAATACATGTGTACACTTTGTGCGGGTAAACGAACTGCACTTCCAGCGAGCAGACGTTTAAATCGAACTCTACTTCCTGCAGATTTCGGATGAAAACTCCACAGCTGTAGGCCTGACGGCAAGCATTGTGCAAAAACAAAATAGTTTCGGTAAATTTTGTTTGCGACCAACGAATGTACAAAAAAAATCCAATTTACTGCTATTGCCTGTGCTCAACAAGAGACATTGATAAAGACGATGCCTTGTTAGCAATAGCATGTGAACAGAGGTGAGTTTTTGCCTACATTTGCCGACCAACAAGCACTATCCTCTCTTGTAAATTTAAAGCACATAAACACGCTGACAAAATGTATAAAGGTATTGGTTTGGTTGCAGCACCTAATACGTTACCATAACTTCCAATAAAATCTGTCTCAGTAAGCACTTTGAATCGTAAAGCCACAGCTAAGCACCCCACGCATTATTTACTTTTAAGCAAGATGTAAATTGTGCGTAATACGCCGTTAACATGCAGTGTCTGAAATGACCATGCCCGGAACACCTCAGTGCTATACTTTGTGGCGTCATTAACGAAATTACCGCTCGAGAGAGTGATGTCTATCTGCAGAACGCGTGGTCAGCAAATAACTTCCTGATAAGAGGAGACGTAATACGTACGTCACAACACAAAACAACATGGTGCACCTGGGTAAAAGCCCTCGAGCGTCGAGAACCGGGGCAACTTACTCATACAATGTCCAACAGTTTTGTAAAGCCATTAGCGGTTACCATAACGTTCGACAAAATGAGACTGCTGTTTTTATTCTCAAGAACAAAAATCGATTTATCCGTTAAACCTATATTCAGAAATTTTTCCACGAGAAAACACGGATTCTCGATTCTTTAAAGCAGCAACGTGTTTCATCTGCCAACGCGTGTACACCGAAACCACATGGTTTCGGTGTGCCAATAGCAGGCACTGCTGCCAGTTGCAGACAGCAAAATGAGGGATCCATCACAGTTAGATGCCTTCGGTTAATTATTATTCTAAGCCTTAATTTGACTTCAGCACAGGGTTCTCCAAACTACGGCCCTCGGGCCAAATCCGGCCAGCGAACCGATTTCATTGATAATGAAAAAATCAACAATTTCGAAAAATTTGTTATTTGGTAGAATGTAACATAACCCGAAACAATCATGTGACGTAAAATGTCCCGCCCTCGCACTGTTTTTGTGTAATTTTATGCGGCCCTCGGACAAAAAAGTTGAGACTGTTGCATTAGTACAAAGCGCATTTAAGGTTGCGTTCTGCCGTAACTTGCCATCGACCAAATATCTTCGCAAAAAAGTAAATTTTCAACATGAAGTCATTGCATTTGACACATCACTTTACGGACGTTTAAATAAGGATCAGAAAATTTGCATGGGACTTTAATTATTGTATTCTACCGATAGTAAGACAGAACTTGCTCTACTTTCAGTATATTTCTTGTTTATTGCCGTGAAACAATTTTTATGTACTCCAAATACGTTTTTGTTTTTCTCAAAAACAAATTTACATTATTTGAAAGAAGTTATCGTTTTTTTAATCATGCTGACAATGTTCACAAACGCTTATTTCGAGAAAACAGCGTATATCACTATTCACTGCCTTCTTGAAAAAACATGCAAGGTCCTCTTTTCGTGGCATGCGCAGTACTCCCTTACGCACGTTAGTGATTCCAACGCACTTATTGTCTGAAATAAGCCTACGAAGCACAAACCTGATATTTTTTGCGAATACTAGACAACATTGAATTGTATGACAGGTCTCATGACATCCTTCCAAATCGACACTTAGACCAAAAAAGCCATGTTACAATATTGCATTTGCTGAAGCAGTTCGACTCATTTACTTGTAAAGTACCTTGTGTACCACAGGGCGAGCACAGTAGCACCCATAAGGCAAATATTTCATTAGAGGAAAAACGAAATTTCTGTCTCGGAACAAGCTGAAAATTTTTGTTTATGCACCGGTTGACTACGAGGGCAAATCGAAGGTGAGAATTCCAATTCGATGTAGCGAGTCCATGAACGCATGTCAAGTTTAACTTTTATGCTGCGATTACGCACGAGGGAGATGTTACGAAAAACAGAAAATGGACAATTTTAATAACTGCCTGTTCATTGTAGCGTTCACGCTTCCTAGTCCAACTAATTTTGACAATTAATTGCAACAAAAAGTTTCAGAAGTATCAGTTAAAACCATAATCTGAGCCGACAACACAGAGTATATCGGAAGTGAAAAACTCGCCGTCATCGCCACGTAACACCACTGTTTGGCCGCACTAGATCATGGGGCAGGTGTTGAGCAGTCAATCGACTGTCTCATCATCCAGAACTGTCAGGCCGTGTATTCCACGGGGAGGTCGATGGATTGGACATTGAAGGACAACATGGTCGGCGGTTTGTTCTTCTGCGCCGCACTCACAGGCCGCAGAAGAGGCCATAGCCCATTTGTGTAAGCAGGAGCGTAAATGTCCGACACCAGTGCGGAGGCGGTTAAGCTGGACCCAGGCTGTTCTTGGCAGGGCCATCCCAGAAGGGTGAGTGCCTATGTCGGAGATGAAAGTACGTTCTGTTGACCAGTGACGACACAAAACGAAAGTTTCATCAGCTGGATGATCTTGCTTTCTATAATTAGTAATCATTTAAAATAAGCCTTCTCCGGAATTCACGTTTTTCATCAATTGCTAATTCAAACTGAAGTATTTTTATCTTTTGCTTGATTCCAGTTCAAAACTTTTGAAATCTTCGATTCTAGCCGAATTTGCTAAAATTACACACCGGAGATCACACGACTCATCGCAAAAACCTACACATGAGTGGCATGACTCGGACCAGATGCACATTTGCTCCCATAAAATTGCGTTTGCTTTTCTGGTCCGTGCGTCAATCTCTTTCTCTGTCTTCATCACTCCTGAATAAACCTTGCTTTGCCGCTTACTTGCAGTCTACATTGACTTGGGTTTCTCGAGTAACATAATATCGTTGTTCTTTTAATGTAAATGATCATGATCACACGCAGCTACAAAGTGATCAGGTTGGAGGCCTTGTTCAGAAGATGCACGTAACACCAAATGTCTCCGAAATCTAAAGGCTGATGATCCTGCAGCACCCGACAGTGATAGATTATTATCAAACTCATACAGACTTAACAGAATGTGAAAGCACCCATCCTTGTCGAAATCCAGCACCAAAGATGCAAGGTTTTGATCTAAGGCAATGGGCATGGACGCAAACGTCTGAGCAAAATTACAATTACTTGATAGCCAGGAGCAGGAGGACATCAATACCGTAGTCCTGCAATTAACTCGAAAGGCTTTCTCGAAGGACCCAGTCTGATGCTTTGTCAAGGTCGACAAAACAAGCATAGACATCTTCGGCATATTTCAACAAAAATCAAAATTTGTTTTTTGTGCTACAGCCAGAACAAACTCTGCACTTGTCCTCAGGCTTAGTTTCAGTTATCTCCACTTTTCCTGGGAAGCTAAAGAGATGTCCCAATTAGTAAGTGCATTTTCTACTGTTTTGATTCTTGTGTACGAGGATGATCATCCCAAGTGGTCAATCTTTCAGTGCCCTTCTGGATTTTCATGCTACTTGAAACAGAGTTCACCATAGAGTTCTGTTGTTAAAGGCTTCAGACATTTCAGGTCAGGTTTTACTACAATCTGCAGCCTGTCCAACTCTGAATATCTTTGCAGTCGGGGAACTTTGGTCGCAATGATGGTGTGTTTGCTTCTCCAATATGAACCTCATGCATGTCAGATGTTATGAACTGAGCTGAATAGATCTTTGAAATAGTCTCTCCACTTGCCAACTGCCACCAACCAAGGGTGTCTTCCTCACTGCTGAGTATTACGTTTTAGTCTTTGGTGGATCCAGCAGTATTAGATCTTCCCCATGGAGTTAACTGATGGTCCACTAGAATACTTTGTTGGCTTACCAGTTAATTGAAGTCTACTTATGTCTGAAATTCTGCTATAATTGCATTGCGGATTTCTTTACGAGCTGAGCTGTGATGGCTGCCATGCCTCTAACACAGGGGTATCCAAACTATGGGCTCGTGGGCTAAATCCGGCCCGTGAAGTCATTTCATTTGGCCTGCAAAGCTATTTCATCCAGCCCGTAAAGAGATTCCATCCAGCACACAAAACCATCTTGTCAAAGATGAAAAGTAATATTTACCAAAAATTTGTTCATTTGGGAGAATGTAGCATATCCCAAAGCAATGAAATCATGTAAGATGTCTGGCCCTCAAACTGTTGTGTAATAGCTCATGTAGCACTTTGATTAAAAAGTTGAGACCCTGCTCTAGCTCAATCAAAAAAACGAATTTGGACAGGCAAAAAAATACAGGAATGTACTTCTTTGATGACTAACAAGTAACGTGTAATGGGGAGTTAATACTTCAGTTTATCTAAACCCTGGATTCTTAAACTGGGGGCATGAAAGGTTCGTATGAGGGGAACCAGTATGACAGCAACATATTGTTGACAAGCAGGATAATGGCAAATGAATTGTTGCTCCCTTTTTGTGCTTGATTTTGAGGTTTGATTAGGCGCAAGCATCAATGTCAAACAGGGCATTCTTGAAGAAGTTTAAGAACCTCTGATCTAGACAAACAGTTCAGTGAAGATTAGCCCTATCTAACCACAACTGGAACCAACTTATTCCACCAAATTAGCACTTCTGAACTTCCATTAAGCAAATTGTTAAATTTTACAAGACAACTGTCAAGTCAGTTTCACACCACTGGGTGTGTACAGAGCACCAAAACACTTCAAACATGTCAGTGACTGATATGCAGCATACCTAATTTCCAGCAAATTCTTTGGGAGGTTTTTGCAAACATAGGATTTATTTAAACCATATCCTTGATTCTTGTAAGGAATTTTGTATCTTTACTTCTCGAATCCCACCAATTAACAGTACACAACACTAAATATCAATGCGATTTGGAGTCATATTGAAAGTTAGTGATGGTTAATTTCATGTTTGTGCTTTCAGTCTGCTAGATCAGCGTGGCCCAACTACAGGCCCATGGGCCACATGTGGCCCACAGACAGAATTTTTAAGGCCCGCGAGCTTTCTCAGTATTGAATGTTGTGCGTATGTTGCAAGCATAACATCTGTTCATAAAAATGTACANTATTAGCAGTGTTGGACTACAGAGCTACCAGAAATTTATCTTCAAAGATAGGTTTCCCAAACAAAGATTTCGCATTAATAATGCACATNATNTTTGGAACCACATACATGTGTGAGAATACATTTTCTACTATGAAGCAAGTCAGATCTAAAAACAGAAATCGAATGGGAGACAGGACCATAGTCTCTGACTGGTACTATCACGAACCTATTGGTATTGTTAAAGGAACGATATTGTCAGAGAAGCCTCAACCACAGGCATCGCACTGATAGATATTCCTAATAAATTGCTTATTGGTATCGTGTCATAGCTTCAATGACACACTCACTTATCTCACCTATTTTCCCTTTTCGATTTTAAATCTTGTGGATCTGTTGTTTTATACATCATTTTGTTGGAAGTGGCCTGTGATTTGCCACTTTTTTGTAAAGTAGCCCGTAGGTCAAAAGTAGTTGGACCATGCTGTGCCAGATGACCTGACCATCACGGCCCACATTAATGCTGAGGCATATATAACCAGTTTTTAGCTACATCTCTGGTGTTTTTCAGCCATTTGTTGGTCATTGGCCGAGTTTTTTAATGACTGAAAAAAATTAGAGCAATTCAATTATAGTGCCTTTTTCCAATCATTTAAAAATATCTGAATACAAAAAAACAACAGACACTTTTAAGCTATTTCAGACAATTGACCAGAATGTCGCCGTGAAAAAAAACAAGAACAGTTTCTCAGATGTGCAAGGGCCTGTGAATGGTAGAATGCAACCCTGCCTGGGTTTACAAAACTGGTTCACATTCAGGAAGGCATAAAGGCATCCACTTGATAATGGACTGCAACAGTTTCAAAAAATAAATCAAATGAAATTTCTCTTTTTTTAACCAGAGTATACATGAAAACATGATACAATAAGTGGCAATCCTAATCAAACAACTTTTAACCCTTCTCAGGCTTTTACATTGAAATAAAAAGCCATTTTAGGAACAATTTCTTGCAGTTCATCTATAATGACAGTTTGCCTATAATGACACTATTTCTCCAGTCCCGCAAACTGACATGATAGGGCAATTCCACTATATATAATTTGTTCAGCACTGCAGAGTTTTCTGAGCAGTTTCTCTAAATGTGTGTGGGTGAGTCAGGCCTTGCTAAAAGAAGCCAATTGAACCACATCAGAAAACAGAGTGTAGGAAACAGCAACTTAGTCACAATTTCAAAGCAAAATATATAACATTTGTCTATTTGCATGGTCATGCAGATTATCCATGGATACAGAGCATGTACCACACAAAACAACAGCTGGAACTGTAAGTTGGTCATAAGGAAGTGCCCACAAAGCCTTCAACAACATAATTTTTCCAGTTGCAAAAATCACACTTTTTTATTACCGTACCACAGCTGTTCTGAAAATTTGCATGTAATGTTGCTCACTTCCTTCAGAGAGAAGAAAAATAAGGTTTCTAGAAAGTACATCTATTTGCATTTTATTATCTGCAACAACATTCCAGAACAATAGCAGTTACTCATACATATGGGACGAAATGGGTGAAATGCAAACGCAAACAACTTCAACTTTATCACAGAGATGATCACCCATTGATAAAAACACAATTGTTTCAAAAAAAGTGGCATAATTTTCTAAGCTTCATTCTCACTTTCAGCAGAGATGCAAAAACTTAATGAAACACCAAGTCTGACTTGATTACAACTTTTTGCAGCGCAACTTTGCTTGATACGCATGCAGTGATTACCTGTTACAGTAGATCCTGAATACACACTAACTCTGATTTTTAAAATAAATTTTGGATGAACAAAAACCTTACAAAGTGACAACATGACTATAACAGACTGTCATGTAAACAATTAACAGAGGCATTCGAGCGAGACATTTTATTTGTTGGTGACACAGAAAGTGAATCCTGCCTTGCTCGGCTTCACTGAAATGTTTGATATGTACTCAAGTTAGAAAAAACTTCACCTACTCATGTGGTGCAAGAAAGAAAATATATTATTCCCATCTAACTGACATAAATATATTCATTTTGGCTTGTTGGTCAACCAACAAAACAGAAATCGACATGAAGATTTACTTAAACGTAACACCTTTGCAGCAGGTATGATATCAACCTAAAACAGGCAGTTTGCAGGTGCTTTGCTATGGCACAACTCCTCCGCTGATTGCGCTAGAAAGCTGTTCAAAACCTTAAGACTCAGCAAGTCTTCAAGTTTGCAATGAAAAAAAATTTGGGGGTTTTGGATTTTTTGTGAGTAACGTTGCAAGTGGAATAGTTCCAGGCTTTTTTGGCCCACTTAATCTGCCCCTAGGCCCAAACTGCTAAATGGCAGTATATTGCTCAAGTTTTTATTAGCAACTAGGCTAAAATCTGAGTCTTTTGATACTTTGGATGACTTGCTGGAGTTTCGGGTTCAAAAGTTATGACCTAAAAACAACGAACTTAGTAATTAATCTACTAATTAGATAATTCATTATTTTGCTTATTTTTAGGCTGTAACTTTTGAACCAGAAATGCTAGAAAGTCGATCAAAGGCTCAAAAGACTCAAACTCGAGCCTAGTTTCCAATGAAAATTGGAGCAAAATACTTCTGTCTAGTGGTTGGGGCCTAGGCCAGGTAACATGAGTCAAAATGGCCAAAACCCAGCCTTCACTTATGACATCACTCACAAAAAAACTGAAATCCAAAACTAAAAATTTGTTTTTTCATTGCAGACTTGGAAAACATGCCGAGTCTTTTGAGCGTTTGAACAACTCTCTAGCACAATCAGCAGAGGAATTATGCTGTTGCTAGGAGACGTGAAAACTGCTTGATTTTAGGTTTATTTCAAAGTACAACATATTCGTACGCTGGCAGCAAATGTGTTACAGAGGTTCCTAAAGCAGATGCAGAAGCACCAAAATGCTTGAACAACCATGCTGTGCTATTCGCAGAGAATGCTACAAGACCAAATTAGGATTTACAAACAAGTGCAACTGGATATGTAATAACCAGTCCCGTCACAGTAAACAGCAGGTCTTAACACCTTGACGGCCGGTCTATGAATATATCGTACCTGGATTTCTGCCTAAAGCCAGCAGTTTTCGGCTGCCTTACCAATGCCAAAGCTCCTCTGCTGATTGCATTAGAGAGCTGTTCAAACCCTCAAAACATTCAGCAAGTCTTCTACTTTGCACTCGAAAAACAATTTTTTGGTTGGGGGTTGTGGAATTTTTGTGAGTGACATCAAAAGTGAAGTAGTTTTTTGGTCATTTTGACTCATGTTACCTGGCCTAGGGCCCAACTGCTAGGCCAAAGTATTTCACTGAAGTTTTCATTGGAAACTAAGCTCGAGTCTGTGTCTTTTGAGCCTTTGATTGACTTTCTAGNGTTTCTGGTTCAAAAGTTATGATCTAAAATAAACATGGCAGTTATATGTATTGCAAGCTGCGAACGATCTGTCAGTAAAATGAAACTGGTCCTTTCCTACCTCCGGGCTGCAATGACTAACAGTAAGTCAGGGCAGATTTTGTAATCTAGCTTTGATGAGAATAGAATGGGACGAAACAGCGAAAGCTTACTTTGATGAAATCATAGACAACTTTGCTTCGATTAAGGCAGGGAAAGTGTTGTTTTGATTAGCATTTTTGTTTAAACTTTAATTTAACCAGAAAAGGCTTGATATGTTGTTTCGATGGAATTGTGGTTTTCGAACATAAGTGATACATGACTTGCATTAAATAATTTATTGTGCAATTTAAATCCAATACGATCCATTTCAAAAGGAATTGTTGTTTGTGTGTAAGATCTGCAATTTTGTCAGGCAACACTATGAAGAAATATAAACTATGATAACGTCATCACTTGTATGTTTTGCTGTTCTTCATAATAAAAATAAATAAGTATAGAAGTTTGTTGTTGTCCTCATCGATAATTTATATTTTATTTGCTGAAAAGTTCAAAGCAAAAATAAACACAAAATTTCCCATTTCAAGACATTTACTTTCTACGTGCTTTATCTTTCGTAAAAATCGTGCTTATATTTATCTAATATTCCAATTATTAGAAAGGGTGCACATTTAAACTTTGCAATGGGCCCCACTTTGCATAGATACGTCACTGCCTAGTTTCCACTGAAAACTAGAGTGAAACAATTCCCTCCAGAGGTTGTGACTCAGAGCACGATGACCTCAGCAAAGAAGGCTTAACCTACCCCATTCATGAAATCACCACAAAACACCTGAAACCCAAAACTTTCAAATTTCTTAAAAATCCTAACTAGAAGGCTCACCGCATCTTATGAGGGTTTGAACAGCTCTCTAGCACAATCGGCTAGCGAGTTATGGTGTTGCTAAGTGACACTAGAAATTTGGTCTACAGTTCGTATGGTGTTAATGGTAAATTGCACCAGCCAAATCCAACATTAAAGTCAATCTTATTCAGGGAGTCAATAAGATTGAGGAGACTCAATCAAAGAAATAATATTATCTTACCAGACCAAAACAACTTGAAGAAAATTGATATGCTCAAAATTTCTTCAAGGACAGGACAGCTGGCTTTTCTTGCCGTGACATTTTGGTAATTTGTCTGAAATAGCTCAAAAACCTGTCATTTTTTTGTTTTAGGATATTTTTGAATGACTGAATAAGGCATTATGACTGAATTGACTATTTCGGTCATTAAAAAAAAAATTTGGTCACTGACCAAAAAATCACCGAAAACAAACATCATGACAGCAATGACATCAAAATGGGGAGAAAGACTGTCCCTCAAATGTGACAGGAAAGATAACCCATAGATTGGGCTATATCTCCACTTGCTAACTCTATCAAAGAAAAGCTTGAATACAAAGGCAATGACTACTTACAAAAGACCCACAACAACCCAACAAACTAGTGAACAACAAGCACCTTGACAAAAAAAACAAACTGAAGATTTACCAGGGCTTTGCAAGCACCATGCACTTTGTGGTTGCCATGGAAAACAGAAGTCCATGTTCCCAAAAAACAAAGCTTTCCTGCTGAATCAAAACCTGACATGTATGAACTTTGGTAGTTATGTGCCAACATGTGTGATTGGATAAGTAAACAAATTTTCTACAAGATGGTCAGCACACCAAGGTTCTTGAAATAAGCAACGTAAGAAGAATCACAGTGACCAAATGACCTTATTGCAGCACAATACTGTTTTTCATGGCATCCTAGATAAAACATGTATATATTTATGACTCTTGCGTTATTTCTTTTGCAGAACAACCCAGTTTTGACTTTCTGGGTAACTGTGGAGATGAACGGCTTAGGAAACTTTAAGCCCATGTTATATTAACACTTTGACGTCCTGTAGGATTTGGGGATTCTCATGCCAAAACAACTGGATCGCACGTGGTTTTGCACACGCATAACTCGGACACCGAAAGTGGTAGAGGGCTGTTCAAAGGCTCAGAAGATGTGGCAAGTTTTCTAGTCTGCACTCGGAAATAACTTTTTTGGTTGGGGAGTGCGGATTTTTTGTGAATAACGTCATCAGTGGAGGACTTTTAGGCTCCTTGGCCCACTTCACTTGGCCTTAGGCCCAAACCGTTAGATGGTAGTATTTTGCTAAAGCCTTTGATTGGAAACTAGGCTACAATCTGAGTCTTTTGATACTTTGGATGACCTGCTGGGGTTTCGGGTTCTAAAGTTATGACCAAAAGTCATAAAAACATTCGTCTAATTAGACAACTAATTAATTTGTTTCTTTTAGATCACAACTTTTGAACCAGAAACGCTAGAAGCTGATCAAATGCTCAAAAGACTCAGACTTGAGCTTAGTTTCCAATGAAAACTTCAGCAAAATACTTTGGCATAACAGTTGGGCTCTAGGCCAGGAAGCATGAGCCAAAATGACCCCAAAACTACTTCACTTATGACGTCACTCACAAAAAATCCACAACCCCAACCAAAAAAATCTTTTTCAAGTGCAGACTAGAAGACTGGCCGATCTGTTTGAGCCCTTGAACAGCTCTCTTACACAATCGGCAGAGGAGCTTTGGCATTGGCAAGGCAACCGAAAACTGCTGGCTTTAGGCCGAAATCCAGGTACAATATATTCATAGACTGGCCATCTTAGTGTTAAGGCATGATCCTCCTTTATGTGTAATTATTCTTGTCTAATTATTTTGTCAACTTGCGATGTTCATTGATACCATTTGTGAAATTCCTTGTTTCCACACATGTAGTTCTTTTATTTGCTGAATTTTGTGCCTTCATTTTTAAACCAGTGTTGATTGAATAAGATTTCAGGACTGAAGATGTGTGGAGTTACATAAATCAATTTCATTAAACATAATTGTTGACTGATCCTACTGTGTCACCTTTGTAGAGATTAATTATTTGAAAAGAGATATGTGCAAATCAGAATCATCAGAAAGCTATGAAAGCAGAGTCTAGTCAGCTGATTCCTTGAAAGTTTGCAGCAAACCTAGAGCTTTTGATTGTTATTTTTCACATATTGGTCTTTTGAAAATCTGTGCATGTTCATATATGTCACTTGTAGCACTCTAATTAAGCTGCCAAACATAAGGAATTAGGTTTTAACATTAAAAAAACTAATGTTGAAAAATGAACATGTCAACAATAATAAACCAGATTTACAAAGAAGTCACAACCTGTCCCAAGATGGAGCGTTTGCAAGATTTCAAAAGCAACAATTTTGAAAATGACAACTACAATAAACATATTTCATTAAAGCAGGCAGACACTATATACACATAGAAGCTAAAACAAACATTCAGATAGTTGTTGCAATAGCCTTTCTTGTACAAATAGCACACTTCACAACATTGTTTTAGAAGATCCAATAAAATAACTACTAAAGCAGGAGGCTAGGTTTATAACTTCATCAAACCCTGTATAAGCAAAGAAAAAGGGTTTCTAGGCATATTTATAACTAGTCATTAATAAAGGTTTGACTTACACAGGATTTGCACCGCTCGGATCTTTACTCTCTGTGCTTGAGCAGCAGCCCATCTTGCTGCAAAAACTTTAATCCACCTAAAATCTACAAAATAGCTGTTCAAAACACCCATTTAATGAAAAAAAAAACAAAGTCAAAGTTTAATTCAAATAGCATGTAAAAGGAAAGTTAATCAAAATATTTAGGATGTGAATTAACTTCTTTGAAAAAAGAATAACAAAATGATTACTTACACAAGTGCTGGAGCAAAAAGAAAGAACTTTGCAACTGCATTTTACACAATTATATCAATGGCAGCAAAATATGCAAAGCAAAAAAAGGAACAGACAACTCACAGTTTTAATAACTTGCTCAACGAAGTAGAGGCAGCCGCACTTGATAGATGAAAAAATCAAATTTTTATACACTGTCTAAGTTGGCTAAACAAAATTGAATGTTTGCTGTTAGCACGAACACAAGTGACAAAAAGTGAAATGCAAAAATCAATGCTGCATAATTTAAAGGACCATGCAAGGACCATGCATATATAACTTCCAAGTTTTACTCTTTGAGCAATTTCATCACTTTGAACCATTGACTAAATAATGAAAAAGACCATCAGTATTATATAAAAGTCAAACATTA
>JGI24022J15233_10003576_pt1 | contig 15506 bp, 9 predicted proteins | sample Ectturendosymbi2_FD_15233 | JGI IMG/M metagenome (IMG submission 15233)
CAACCGGATCGGCCAGCCTAGTAGATTACACTTGAAAAAAAATTTTTTGGTTGGGGGGTGCGGATTTTTTGTGACTGATGTCATAAGTGAAGTAGTTCTATGGTCATTTTGGCTCATTCGTCACCTCTTTCTGTCCCTTAGAAGCGTTTTGTTTGGCTAATACATCATTTGCAGTTTCGCTTTTGATGTCTAAGCAGCTAGTATGTGTGGGAATTCAAACAAATTAAGGATCTTTATCTGAGAATTGTTGCACCTCACAATTTGTTTGTCGAATTTATACACGAGGTGCAAAACGCAACCCGACTCCCTATTGGGAGAACGTGGGAAGTCTTTGCAGTTTGTTAAAGATTTTGAAGGTGCTAGATTAAATGGAAGAGTCCAGATAGAGTAGAGGAATTAATTGTTGTATTTAACCAGAACGTCATAAACTTGTATTTAAGTTATTATGATAAAGTATATCAGCTTCTATGATAGAGTTTTTGCCTGTTTGCCTAATTAGTCACTTTTTTCTAATCCCTTTGAGGTGATGAATTATGCAAATTCTACTGTAACTGCAAAATTTCTAAGCCCACTGCAACATTGTTTTCACACTTACCGTTTAAGTGAACTTACTGCTTTGCTGCCATGTATGATTTTGTAATAAACATAACAAACTTATAAAATGTACATTGTTTATAGACATGAACAAAGCATTTGTCCGCATTGATCATAATATTATACTTTAAAAATTTCTTTAACAAGGGGTAAGAGGAGCATCCCTAAAATTTATTGCTTCCTACTTGAACAACAGGTTTCAATGTGCTAAACTAGCAGATGTTAAATCTTCTTTCCCACCTGTAACATGCAGTGTTCTGCAAAGATCTATCCTTAAACCTTTACTGTTTTTCTTATATATTAATGTTATTGTAAAAGCCTTGTACTTAATTACTGTTTTTACATGCTCATGCTATCGATCTTAATATTTCAAGAAAAACAATAAAATACTGGGTTTGAGGTAACAGGTCTCTCAACTATTCCAAATGTAATTTCATGCTCATGAATAACCCTAACAACCAAAAGTTTCTGTTTATATTAATAGTTAAGTAAAAACATCTCAGCATTATACTTGCTGATAAAGTTAATTGGAAGCCTCAAAATAGAAAAGTGGTAACATAACTTTCTAAATCATGTGGTATTTTTTTTCAAATTTCAAAACTACACAAAAATTTCAGTGTTTGCTTTGTTATATTTCATTCTTATCTAACTCAACTCAATACTGAATTGGGAAGAACCAATAAAAATACTTTACTACCTCTACTTGGATTGCAGGAAGGTGCAAGAGCCCTTAATGATAACAAAAATTACTTTTTACTGTACATCTTTGTTTTTATATGCAAAAAGATTTAGTATGTTCAAAGCCAGAACATATAATAATTCAAAACAAAAATTGTTTTGGTTTTGAAAACTCACATCCTTTTGTGATTTGAATAAAAAAAATGTTCAAACATTCAATGATTTTTTGTTGGCATGCTGATGATTTTATTTGTTTTGTTACAATTATTCATTGAGCATGTTGAGTTCATTTGTCAAGTTGAATACAATGCTTCATGATATCTTTCATAATCTAACAGTTGTGCAAAGTGCAAACATTTTTACTAATTTTTAATAAAAGTGATAGTTACAGTACATATGCTGCCAACACTCAGTTTTATAGGAAACTTTGACTGAGTTCATAGAGATCTCAAGGGGCATAATATACATTTCTGCTAGGTCAGATATGTCCAACCTTTTTTTAAAGATGGCCATGTTTGATCAGGTGAAAGTGCTTGTGGAGCATTAGTTGCTTAAGATTTGTAGCTTAACTATTTTGCCACAGCTTTGTGCTCGTGTTTGCTCTCAGCACATCAAAAAACACTATGGACGCCATTTCAAGTAGTGAGATACTGCAGGTATTCCAACACAGGAGGGTAATCCACACTTAAGTCATATACACAAATTATTTGAATCCAAAGTCGCAGGCTATGGTAAATGTGCCCACATCACCCCTGAGGTAGATGAAAGATGTGCAATGGCAATGTCTAACAGTTTTCCTTACTCAGCTTCCTCCAGCTGTGGTTTAGACATCATGGCAAATTAAACCCATTTTGTCAACAGTAATTTCACACTCTACTGTATTCATTAGGCTTTAGCACTGTTAATTTTTCACTGTACTTAAAGTGCATCTTCACTGCTACTTAATGCAATTCTGAGTATATGTGAAAAAGCACTTTTTCTCAAAGGGTGTCTGGTTGCAGATTCATCAATTAACAGTAATCTTGGCCTTAAATTGCTTATGTTGCAGTGTGACTATGCTAAACAAGTTGTTAGTCTTAATGTCAGTGGCAGTTTTTGCTTTTGGCAAACATTTTTATGGTAATTTGCACTATTAGATGTCCACACAACATGGTTCTGACTGCTTCAGCTGCTCCTTATGTGGAGTATTATATCAAATTTGTTTGCGGTTTGTCAGCTTTGTTGCCACTGACTTTCTCTGAACTCAGGAATGGCTCTGCAAGAGCTGTCAAAAGACAAACCCAATGACCGGCACATGGACAAAGCCACATCGACATTTCTTCAGAGCTTGGATGAAGCTGAAACCCACTTAGCTGCTCAAATCAACTATTTGTCACAGGTGCAAGAATAACCGCGATCTGTGGAGATCTTGTGAAATCATAAGAAATATCTGGTTGACTTTTCATCCAAATTATGTTTCTAAGAAATTGTGTCAATATGAAAACCGCGCAGGTGCGTTACATACAAAGAGAGTAGAAAAGTGCACTTTTGTGGAAAAGTCGCAATTCGATTTAAACGTGGAAGTATTTTGTTTGCTTTTAACAAAAATGTTGCTGCGTTTGATGAGGTGAAAATAACTCGATCGCTGTCCTGACAGGTGGCCACCAACCAACAACATGAAGGCTCTTGTTATGCTGCTAGGAAAAAGGCGCAGTTGGTGCACGAGTCCATTGCTCAGCTTTCAAGGCAAGTCGATGAGATGATTAGCACCTGTCAACAAGGAAGTTGACCAGAGTGAAGTGCCCGTCTGCTTCTCCAATGTTGGATCGCCAAACACGCTGCGCGATGTCAAGTTCTTCATGCGACGATGATCAACTGCAGTGCTGAAACATCAAGAAGGGAAAATTACATTGAAAGGCAAAACGCTTTGTCACCTGTCGCGAGAAGCTTGAACTTTGCAATGTGTACGAACTGAAATTTGTCTCCTTACGGTCGAAATAACTTGGTTGGCATGATGATGGTGCCACTGGTAGACGAATTTGTTTTATTGTTGCCGACTACCGACAGAAAAGACTTACGCTTCATTTTAAATAAGGAAACAGTTAGCTTAAGCTACAATAAACAAAGATGCTTTCCTCGGTGTACTATGAGCTCACCTGACCTTCAATAGAAATAAAGCAGAATCATGTGTCTTGACTTGGGGTTTAGCGGGGTGGACACGGTGTTTCCACACGTTTTGGCGTGGGAACGTGTTCCCAGACGTCTTTGGCAATAATCCAATTGCACGAGCCTTGCTAACGTTGGAAAGCGTCTTCCGAGCAGTCGAAGTCATTGTTTCAATTGTGCTAAAGCGGGGTCTCAAACTCAAATTACTCCGAGGCCAAATGAGGATTTNCGAAGTAACGCGACGGCAGCATTATGACGCTGACGCAACAATGGTGGTACATAACTACCTGAACCTNACAAACAACAGATTTTTTTCNTGCGAAAGGTATCGTGAGTTATATATTTCTANCNGTCTCTACGTTCNTTTAATAGGAACTTGTTCACTCGCTNACCGAGCACTTTCGAACACCGGTGAATAAACTAAATACCTTAAATGTTTATTATTTCAAACTTCCCAAAACGCATCGCGGGCCGTACAAAATGTCTTCGCGGGCCGCGTGTTTGAGACCCTGTGCTACAGTAATTGCTTGCAGCTCGTCAGAGTGTGAAAGAAACTTTAGCAGCATGATGATACTCTCACAAATGATTAAAATGTCAGATACAGAACATCAGTTCATTAAATGTAACCTCATGTTCACTAAACTGCATGGTCCGCCACTAGCAGTGGACTGGGATCCCTATATTATGTTATTAAAACATCCCGAGAGCTCACATACGTGCTGCAGAGACGCAGACTCTAGTTCATAATGGAACAAGAAGATCCTGTCTAAAAATTCTTGTAATGTATATTCGAATATTTTATCATGTGATTTTACTTGCTGAAATCCTGATAATAAACTTTGACTTGCAGAAGTTAGTGACGTTGTCAACACATTGCTTTAGTGCCAGGTTTTCCCAACCTAGAATGTTAGCAATAGAAGGGAAAATGTATTTACATATTATTTCCAAATATTTAGTCGGTTGTGGGCCGCGGTTCGTGTTTTTTCCTTTGTCAACCTTTCCTTAACTACATTTCGTTGACGAAACTCTTTTTGCATTCTCTCTAGCATCAGGCCCGTAACCAGCTTGGGACAACAGGAGGGGCAAAGAGTTTTCCGAGAGGGGCTCAAATATTTTAAACTATGTCCAACACATTTTTCTCGGGNGGCTTTTCAGCCCCCCCCCCTGGTTAGGGGCCTGTCTAGCATCGCGTGCACACTCCATCACAGGAGGGATTATTATGAGCGGAAGGTAGTTGTGGTGGTGTAAACATCATTACCAGGGTTGTCAAAACACGAAACATCCAAGTACGCGAAAGTATGTCAAAGGCTTAGCTAACCTATGCGTAAGTGCGGCTTACAATCGAGGGCGGCTAACAATCGAATAAATGCGGTACATTTATCACATCAGTTAATATTATTTTCAAAAGTCATTAATGCTTATTGTTAATTATATCTATGCTTATTCATGATAAAATACTTTATTATAAGAAGTTTGTTCATATCTTGAAATGCTGAAGGGGTGCGTGATCAGAGAAAGGTTTTACCTGATTTAATGAAATTGGGAACCCCTGATTTAGTGAAATGGCATTAAATATTGAATCGTGTTTATTATTTGCAAAATGGCTAAGGACTTGGTGAATGTGTCCACTGCACATCCCATACAAATGCTATTGTGTCGATATATCCGAGCACTGGCCTCACAGTCTGACCTAATAACCCAGTAGTTCCTAGGCTTCAGTTCCCCTAACCCGATCAGTGTTGAATCTGGATACCACTTTCGTGACTTTGTAAAACCTGCACGAAAATAGTTTTGCTTCTATGATCTAGAAAGCTCATCTGAATATCCCCTGGGGATACTGAGGTAAAACTACGAACCACTAGATTATGCGGATGATTGCCCAGATGTAATAGCGCAGACGCTTACTCGATCAGCGATTCATCATGCAAAGTGTTGTTAGTATGATTATTATATAAGCGTCCGGTTTCCTTTCATTGGAGACTTCACGCTAAACCTTTCTGACAAATGTTTCTCTCGAAAAATAATTTGTCTTGTTGTCGAAGAAACTATCAAAGCGTTGTTTGTTATCTGTAATTCGCTTCTGTTGTGCGCAGCAGTTTACTGGCGATTGCAATGCCGAAAAATGCACTGGGCCAAGGGATTATCTCCTGAAGTTAGCTTACTCGAACTGGAGGTAGTAAAACGCTCGATGCACGAAACTTTCCCAGATTTCGTTCAACATACCCGATTTCAATGGTAGTTGGTTACCCTTCAACCTGAGGACAATCACAGTGCAAACTTGGATTTTTAACAGTACTGCGAATCCCACGAATTACGCAGCCATGTTCGCGAAATTGGAAGAATAGTACAGTATCAGAAGCATTACTTATAGTGATTACAAGGTAGATTAATCATTCTGGACCATCTCATCTCACCACTGGTGGTAATACCTAAATACAAAGGTGGAACAAAAGCCGGAATGTTGGTGAGACGGTTTTGGCTGTTGCAGTGTAATGAATTAGCTACTTGCGTTCATGCTAATAACCTAACCCCTTGAAATACCGAGGATTACTTTAGCATTCCGATGTATTATTTTTTCGGTGAGAAAGTGTTCCCACACTCCTGATAGCAGCACAACCCTGGCGTGGACGTACATTGTTTCAAGTTGGTTTGACTATTTAGACTTTAAAATTGTAATGGCTGGGGAACCCAAACTCAAGATATTTCTGACTTTGATAAAGCTTATGAAACGTCCACAAATCAAATTTCATGCTCATTCCATGAGGGAATCCCAAGTTATTTGGTCAAGAAAGTCAAAATTCATCGTTGGGTCAAACTTTTCTTGCAACACAGTTTTTTACCGTTATTTTATTGAAACTACCACAACAGATATTGATTAAACGCTACGTCTGTTCTAAGAGAGCGTTAATTGAAGTTACGTTTATCAAACGGCCAATGAAATTTTTTTGAAGATCAGCGACATCATCTTAAAATACACGAAAGCCGTATAAAGCACGTTCATGGTTATTTATCAAGTGCAATTTAATGAAGAATTACATTATTGGGCTGGAGTGAGACAGAAGCAGACAAAAATTTACCTGAAAACCTTTCAAACCCCGCCGATAACATATTACCTCAGCACAACCACTCACTTGGGTGTGTATTGATGATCACAGGACGATTGCGTCCGTGATGGACAAAAGTACACGGAAACGTTTTTGAAAGAACATAAAGTAACGAATTACAAGAAAACTCTTTCGCTGTCAACGCCACGTTAATGATGCTCAAGCCTCACACCACAATAGCACGGGTGATGCACGAGTTTGATTTTGAAATGCGGATCGCTTAACGACCAAAACGATATTTAATTGTACAGCGAGAATAACTTCCCGTCTGCTTTGCGATAAAAAATTTAACTTCTTGAAACGCACCGGTCGAGGTCTCATCTCCCCGCGGTTGGCCTAGCAACATCCGACGGCCACTCGCTTTTCGAAATCGTCGGCGCGTTTCTGTATGTGGTGAACAGCGCAGTACGCTCGTCACGTTTCCAAGAACAAAATGTTTTGCGTCAATTTGTGTACGTGTTCCTCGTTGATAAACTTAAAATCAGTGTCCGCGCGCTTCTTCTTCGGCGTAACGATCTTTGTGTCGGCGTTGCAAGACCATTCGCGGTCGTTAATTATCTCCATCGTTTCCCCTTCGCTCAAACCTGCAATTTATCCAAAACAGTATATGGTGAAGAGAGCTTTGCAAAACAACAGGGAGGAACGGCGTCAGCGACTTTACGTTTCGCAAAGCGCATGGCTTGCCAATGACCACGACAGGCAAGAAATGTAACATGCGCGAAAATCAACAGAACCGTCAGCAGTTTATTTTAATGCAAACCGCGTGGAAAGTCTCATCCTGGGCTCCGTGTTTAGACTTTTCCGAAGTCCTGCCACTTTCAGCAACACAGATTTCTGTGACGCATTTTAGCAAACATGCCCAGGACTGTTCACAACATTTGAGCAACAAGGATAGAAATGAAGTACATTTCAAGGCATGCACTGTCGCCTGTAGACAGAAACAGGGCCGTAACTCGGGAGGGAGGGCGCAGGGGAAAAATTTTTCTCCTCTCCTTCGAAAAATGTTTTGGACATACTTTAAAAACTTTGGGCCCCTCTCAGAAAATTCTTCGCCCCCCTGGTGTTACAAGCCTGGACAGAGGCATCCCGAAGTCTCGTGTTCCGTTTGAAGGTGGCGCCCCAGCGAAAACAATAAGCAATCCCGTTATCATTTTTGATAGGTAACCGTAAACGCTAAAAGTAAATCACGGTCAACGACAGCAAACAGCCGCGTCAAACCAAATGCACTCACCTAGCATGTTGGTCAAAAAGTCCAGTTTTACATTGCTGTAGCCCGATACAACTAATGACAAGCAATGTTCTCTGATACCGACTTTAAACTCTTCGAAAATTTGTTTGATCTTCTCAGACCATTCGAACGTATTTAAACAAGAGTGAACAGCTGCAATGAAAGTAGAATTGAGTGAAGTATCGATGGAGTTTCCGAAACCGGAATGGTTCAAGCCCAGAATTTAACCCATCATTAATGCCGCACAAGTTCTACCAACCACGTGGCTAGAGCAGAGCGGCTTCCGCCGTAATTAAGAACTGGAACTGGTGGTTAAGTGCACTTTTCACTACACTTCATCTACATTCGGCCTTTGCGAAAACTGGACGGGCAAGGTAACATTTTTCCAGAAAGACGCACAAAACAATTTTCCTAAACTTTCACAAAGATAGGATCAAAATACACGATGCAATTGGCATTATGGTCAGCAAAGAATCTCAATTGTTGGTAAATCCTATGAGTTACAAAAAAGCACCAAGCCTCATCCGAACCTAGTTTCTGTTACAAAACTACCGTACGTGATATTACTGATAACCGCGTCATGTTTTTTTCGCGCTACTGTTAACAACACCTACTATTGCTTTCAGAGAATGCACGGAAAGCGTCAACGACAGATTATGAGGTTCGTCCCAACGCAGACACTGACCGTGATAATCCCTTTGCCAAGCAGCCTTTCCGACTTCCCATACAGCTTTCAGTTCGTCCGACTCTGTCTTTGCTTCGTCGGGAATCCGCTTCCACAAAAACTTAGCGTTCGCGAGGTCGTTCGTCAACAAATACAAGGCGAGGAACTCGGCGTACAGTTCGGCCGTCAAAACCCCGCGCGGCGATTCCAGTTCTTGATTCTCTAAAATACCAAGACGCGCCTCCGGCGCTTCTGAATGAGTGCTTTGCGTTTCCATGCGACCACCAGTACAACCACTACTAAACTGTCAAAACAATAACAACACCTGGCTGAAAAAAAACATGCGAGAAAATTATGCAGTGACTTCTGAAGTCAACGCGAACAAGAAATTTCCAGACGATCGAGGCACTGAAAAAATATTTTCCGTGTACCGGATAGTTTTCACTGCTAATCTTAGCAAGCAAAAGAGTAGTTTATGAGCAGAACAGTCAAAAGCACAACAACACAGAAGAACCACTTGCAAACATATTCAGAAAAAGACACACGACGTAGCATTTGCTATCAGTTGAAAAGAACAAAAGGTTTTTCGAATTCCACTTAACTGCCTGAACATCAACCTGCATCGCCACTTAACTTCAAAAGCAGGATTTTTAGTAATTGAACAAATGCACAGAGTACACATCTTGAAAGCAATCAGCCACCAACCCAACTCAAAACGAGGACTGGGGTCGAGAGGAACGGAAGTTGAGACTTCGGGGTGCGCAAGTATGGGTGCATCGCGTGTAAAGTGTTCAAAAATCTGCACGTCTGCACAGGACAGGCCGTCAACTCAAATGTCACTCTTATTCGGCCGTCTTGATATTACTTGTGTCTTGTTTGAAGCGTTTCCATTTCTTAGTCATCAGATTAAAAAAAACAGCTCACGCATAAAAAGTTTTGAAAACACCAGAAGTACTGGGTGCCGTCGCAAGACGGTCTTCCCGTTCCCAGGAACCGAATGTTGCGCGACCATGGAAGACAAGAATGTTGTGGATGTTCCGAGAGTTTCTTTTGCGATGGAGTTGCAAGGTCCAAAACTTCCAATCGCAGGATAATGCGCGAAATGTTTGTTCCGAAACTATGGCTAACTATTCCTGTTGCAACAAACACGACAATCGCTCCATTCCACGAACGCGTGTTCCCACACATGAAACAGAACAATGAAAAGAGAAATGACGATGTCGGCGTCTCCGACAGCGTCAGTTAATCATCACTCGAATCTTCGTCTTCTTCGCGTTGCCGTGCTTTCAGTAATTCAAAATAATCGCGAGCTTTTATCTTGTGAGGAATAACTTCTGCAATAAAAAAAGCTAAAAACGTTAAGTGTTCGATCGCGGCAGCACCGTTGTCACATCTTACTACTACAAGTTCAAACAAACACGTTGATGTCGCCGATGGAACCATGTAATGTAGCAGTGGTCAGTTCGTACAAACATCATGCACGAATCCAAATCACCGGAATGTCAGCGTTATTTAACCAACAGCTGGTCACTTGCAAATTTCAGGTCGACCAAAATAACAAATCTGGTGCATACATAAACGAAATAGTTCATTGNAACACTCGCTTTTCCTCCCGANCTTCACAAACTTCTGGTAGGTCCGCATGCTCCACACCAAGACGGGACCAAGCCCAGGGTGGAGAGTAATCACACTGCCTAGTCCCTGGNCAACATTTTGGCCGCTTTCCCGGAGGTACAGCCAGCAGGACGTGCCTCGCCATATCTTTACTGCGGCATTCTGGTCACGTGGGCAAACCACCGTAGCTGGGATCCCTCTATTCGGAGAAGTGGCTCCAAATTCAAAAGTGTGAAAATTTGGGTCTGTAGTGCTACGTCCGGAACAAAATCCGCACCGGGTATCTCCAGCTTAGGTTCAATTATTTTGCGGCATGTTAAAACTCAATGATATCACAGTGATGAAAATTACATTGTTGGGTAAGTCAAAAAAACAACCGCAGGAAACTTGAAATAGTATGTTATTTTCTCCAACCTGGCTTGTTCTTGCCTTAATGTGGAACCTTCAGGACTATCATAGGTTGGCAAAAACCATCAGGTACCGTATTTTTAGTCCTCTTAGAATTGTTGTCAGACCGCAAACCTCACAAGAGGAAATGCAGGTTTGAAAATGAATGAAAAAATTATTTCGTTATAAGAACACATACCTACACCTGCTGACTTGAGTTGGCATTCGCAACAGAATGTGGAGTGCTGATAATTTCCTAAGTGCATTTAAAGTGGCAATGCACTTTATTTGTGCTACTGTTAGTTGCACATGACCAGAGTTTAATATAAAAAAATAACCTGGTTTTCTGCATCTTACACCTATACCTTGTTTCCAGAAAGTATTGTCGTTAAGAAAGTTTAACAGCATCTTGCAAAAATTTATTTTTAGCTATTCCACTACAGAACTATCTGAAAATTTTACTTTTTTCTTCGTTTTAAATTCTTGAGGTTGATTTTCACAGGATGAAAATGCAACAAATGTGACAAGACAGATTCTAAACCAGCTATGTCCAACCCAAATGGCTTACTGAGCCAAAAATTAAGTCACTATCTTCACCAGGGCCGCACATTGAATGACATATTAATGAGGGCCACACATTGAATGACTTACTTGATCTTAGCAAACTATTTTAGCTTAAGTTAATGTACTGAAAGCGTCCGAATCCTGACTGCAATGGTAACAGACGTGATAAAGTGGCACTGAGGACCACCTGCATCAAAAATTTCACATGCAAGATTATCAAAATAAGGACAAGTTGTCAGTATGTAAGATTCTCTTACTACAGCGAAAACCTAAACTGGGCTGCACAAAACCGTCGCCTGGGCTGCATGTGGCCCAAGGGCTGCGGGTTGGACATAGCTGGTCTAAGCAAACAAAATTCACACCATTTTCTAGCCTTTTCATGCAAGTGCTAACGTTCCAAAGAACTTGAAAAGTAAAATTATTCATTACAAGAACATGTAATATTGTATATACAATTCCCTCAAACTAAAGTGCTTTAATGATCAGTATTAGTAAGTATGGCATATTAGACATAGACAATACCTTGCAAAAATCCCAAAGAATCATCACTATTAACAACATCAGCCAAACTTTTATATTCGATGGATGATAAGCCTTTGTCCATTTTACAAGCCATGGATGAAATGTGTGACACAAAAAGTTCCTGTAAATACAGAAGTTTCAAGCAGTTTAACTTAATGCTGCTCTTTTCATTTGCATGATGGCGGGAGTTTCTTTTGCGTGATTGTATTCACACAAATATCATTGGGAACAACTACTGTGGTGATTATGGTTAGGTATAACCATTATTATAACAAACACTGATTGTAATAAATTTTAACTTCATGGAGGTGATTACATCACTGTATTGCCCCTGATGCTGAAAAACAAGAATGCTTTAGCAGTTTATACTTTTGAAGACTTTCAGTAGGTGCAGTATCGCATGCATGATGCATCACAAATAGTATGTACACTAAGAATAGCACGTATATGTGTGTGGCCCAAGCAAGCAGTGAAAGAGCACAGAGTGAGATCACTATTGTTGCTTGCTGCTCGGGCTCTCCAAGTGATGCAGCTAAGTCATATTTGTCAAGTCAGAGTCACCTAAAATTTTTTCAAGTCGTGTCATGACTTGGTTGAGACACTGGTTTGCAATCTCGGGTCAATGTCGACTCAAATGAAATTTTACATTTTTCCTGTCTTTTTGTTACTACAAAATGGTGCCCAATATCATGTCAGCAGTTTTGTTACCAGGTTACTTAGATCTAAGTTTTTGGTAGAACCAGTTTCCATTTTACTTCTCTCTTTCACTCTGTCATTTCCACAAGTCTAACCCAACCTTGCTGCAAGAAATATACCTCCATGTCCTTCACAGGCCCAAAAAGTGACTGCAGATGAACATAGACTTGGATTTAAATCTTACTACTGTTTAGTATTTTGATGGATATGGATTTTATCGTTTCTGCTTAATTAGATTTGATAATATTGTTTTGAACTTCTTCACAACTTTTGGTTCAGCTTCAGTACTGCAAATTACGCATGGAAAAGTTTGTTTCAGTGGAGTTTCTCAGATCCTTAGGACCTTAGGCATTGTGAATTGTGTTTGTTAAAAAGCTGAGCCTTGCCTATGACCAGTAATAACAAGTCTGCTCTTTCATGAATGATGTCAATGTTATAGCATTGTTCTGACTTTCATTAATCCAGTCCCTTTTCAAGACTCATCATGATTGTACATAACATAATACCTATACCTCATAACATTCAGCACAATTCATCATTATTTATATTTAGCCCAGTGCTAATGAGTCATTTGTGTTGTATAACTGTTAAACGTCTGGTCTCATATCTCACACACTATTGCTGAGCTAACAGAGCTTCTAATTAGTGATTACTTTGAATTCTTCAGTGTCCATTGTTATGTTGAGAGCCAAAGGTAGAGCTTATGTTAACCTGAATTAGTTTCCAAGCTATTTATTTGTCTTCAAATTAATCAATTTGTTGTTTTAAGGCCNTAACTTTTTAACCAGAAATGCTAGAAAGTCATCCAAAGGCTCAAAAGACCTGGACTCTAGCCTTGTTTCCAATAAAAGCTTGAGNNAAATACTTCCCTTTTGTGGTTAGGCCCAGGTAACCTGAGCCAAAGTGGCCAAAAACCTACCTCACTTATGACATCACCCATAAAAAAACTGAAACCCAAAACCAAAAATTTTTTTCATTGCAATCTAGCTAGAAGGCTTGCTGCATCATTTAAGGATTTGAACAACTCTCTAGCACAATTGACTGGCAAGTTGTGAAGTTGCAAAGTGGCGCAAAAATAGCAGGTAATGTAGGATTTCTAGGTAAGATATATTCGTACATTGGCAGTGATTGTGTTAAGAACAGCTATGTCCAACCAGTGGCCCATGTAAAGTTTTGTGTGACCCAGTGAGCTTTTCAATATTGTGTATGCATGTTAAATTAGAACTTGCTTTTAGTTGATAATCTTAATTTTCACAAAATTCAACACAATGGTCTTTAGTGCCTGTTTATCATTTACTATCTACTAGTAGATATCCAAATGTCCACTGACACCTCAGTGTGAAACATCGCAGTTTTCTGATTTCTACTAAGGTGCTCCTCTGCATAAAACTCATTTCTAAGAAGCCTTGTTCCACTGACACTAAACCTACCTATGGAATCAGTTTGGGAATGATTAAGAATACCATACAGTCACTATCATTGCAGTTATTACTTAAAGCAGTGCTTCTTAACTGAGTGAAAGGTTCACCCCAGGGTGAATGAATTCTTTGCAAGGGTGAATGAAATTGTTCCTAATTTTTGTATCCTCTGGTAACATGCATTTGTCTTGCTTTTTTTACCTGAAACACATCAGAAATTATGAATAAAATGTGAACTTCAAGCATTCTAGCTTTGCATCTTCAGCAGTCAGCAAGTCTTTGCACTTCAGAAAAAAACGCACTATGGTACAATTAACTACATCTATTATGTAATGGATATGCCATGTTTTATTCATTGTAATGATGTAATCTCTGCTATGCTCTGCATGAACGTCTATAATACCAACAGTCGGCAACCTTTTCCTAACCACAGCCCATAAACAAACTGCAAGGTACGGCAGGCCATACTAATTTTCCACCACTAATTTTGTTCATTTTGCTGTTTATGATGTTGAATAAACCTGGGGATTATGGACTTTTACTCAGATTAACTTTTTATTTTCACAGTTCATTAAGAAAGCCCAAAATATGAGATACAGTACATTTATAGCACAGTGTGGTTTCTATAAGTAGTTATTTATAAGCATGTAACTCAAGAAGTTGCAAGGACAGCAAATTCATAAAATATAGCCTACCACTAGTCAGGCCACGCAATTAGAATTTGTAAAAGGGCTGCGGGCTGGATGATCTTGCTTGATGGGCTGGATGCGGCCTGTGGGCATAAGTTGCCAATTTAATTTTTGTCTTTACTGCTAATGACAGTTTTGCAATTGTTTTTTGCATTGTGTTCCTGGAATAAAATTTTGGAAAAATGAAGATAAGTGATGGTATTTAAGTTCTTAAATTTTGTATTGAAAAAGTATGGAAAATGGTTTTTAAAAATGTGTGGGAACCCTGATTATTTCCTTACCAGTTTGGTGTTGCTTCCAACATTTAATACACATTTATATCTCAGTAATACCTGCACAATGTCTACAAAACATGTATGAAAAACACTTCATTTTGATGAAAGTGAATGTAAATATGTAGATGAAATCGATCAGGACACGCCAGCTTCATTGGCTTAGCAGTTCAAAGAACCTGGTTTGAAAAGGAAGATTATCAACGAGAATTAGTTCCCTTCAAAAATTACAAGGCGGAAGTAGGATTATAATTGTACCAAGTATGGGACTTTTCTTTCCACTTATGATGTCACGACAAACAATCCAAAAGTAAAAATATTTTTTTTCATTGCAGACTTGCTGAGTCTTCAGTGTTTGAACAGCTTTTCAACACTTTCGATGCCGGAGTTATGCCCACACAAAGACACGTGCAAACTGCTGGTTTTTAGGCTAAACCATACCGGCAGCTAAGGTGTTAACAACATACCCAAACATGAACAAAAACACAAAAAAATCATTGTTGGCTTCCTGAGCACCGCACACACCACCTGCAACCATGTGCATCAACTTCCTATGAAGAGCAACCATCCAATTAACATACTAAATTGAGAACATGCCATCATATACACATGCAGTTCTACAATGTAATGATCTTAATGCTAATTAACATAACATGTAACATATTGTATACTAAACTAACAGCCTGCCTTAGTCTCAGTAACCAGCAAATCATTTTACCCCACCATCACAACACATGGAACTTGGCAACTGCAGGAGACCTCCATTGTTAGGGGTTATTGAAATGTCACAATGCCAGTTACTGCGCCACGTTGCCTCTGCGGGAAAATTTTTACAATCATTGTAAGGCAAATGTTAATTAGAAACCACGGTAGAAAAAACTATTTTTTCCAAAATCCCTTGTGGTCGACTTGGGAATCCACGGTCTACCAG
>JGI24022J15233_10003577_pt1 | contig 15505 bp, 7 predicted proteins | sample Ectturendosymbi2_FD_15233 | JGI IMG/M metagenome (IMG submission 15233)
GCAGCTAAAACAGAGACAGACATGTGAGGCAACCGTGCAGGAAATGTCTCTCCTAAGACCAGCATGGTCAGGCTCTGCCTTCGTACTGGTGTCGGGCGGTTCAACTTCAAGATGTATATGCATGAGGTCTGCCTCCTTCAGCGGCTTGCGAGTGCAGCGCCTAGGAACAAACAGGAACAAACACAGATCATATTGTCTTGTAGTGCCCGAAACACTGAGTTCTGGCCCAGTGCCCCTCCTAATGGGATACATGGTTTGGCGGTTTTAGATAATGAAAGCGTAAACTGTTTGCTCAATCCATGTCCCGACGTCTCACTTGGCTGAGTGATTTGAGTACAAAGATCAACTTATACGCCACAGCGGCGAGAGTGTAGCAATGTGATGCTCGAGCAGATAAACAACTGAAACAAGCACGCTGCTGCGTTGCATACGTGGGGAGTAGCGGCCAGGACAGCAAGAGATTCACCTGAACCCGTACGAGGAAAATGTAACAATGAAAACAATTTGTTAAAAAATAAAAGGGCAAATACTTCCAGAAAACCTATCTAGCTGTAACATAATTGCTGTAAAAAGACATGTCCATTCTGAAAGACATGTTTATAAATCCTTTCTTATGCTGATGAAAGCGATTCGTTGGTCGCTTTCGTCTCAGCTTGACATAACTTGTTATTGCTTATACCTGCTTGCTTTCGACGTTTAATGTAACGAAAAGATATTGCAAAGCTAAAAGTAACATTCCAATAAAATTACAATTTACAATCAAAACCTTTGTTTCTCAGAGTTTTTGGGTTGAATTTTTGCGAAGAGGTGTACTGTTTCTGTAACTGCTGAAACCTGAGCATCTGTTATCCTCCAAGTTTTTTAACCTATAGATCAAACCTGCAGAATAAACCAGAAAAGGACACTCTTGTTATGAACTATCACTTTTGTAGGAAATGAAAAACTAATTTTTTTGCAGATTACAGGCAATTTAACAAAGGCGTAAGAAATGAAGAACTTTATTGTTTTGCTGTACTTGACGGGAATCGGAATGGGCGCCTATTGGGGTGCGTATGGGTGTATTTTGGTGTGTATGTGCGTCATTTTGGTGTATATATGTGTCATGTTGGTGTGTATATGGTTTATTTTGGTGTATGTTTTCATTTCTCAAGAAATGCGAAACGTTTTTCGATCGAAAGAGACAAACTGGCAGTTAATGAACCGTAAAGATTTCGACCATTATGGTTTATACTCGATAAAAATCTTATGTTCGACGACGTCTGAAATATGCTTTGCAGAAAGGCAACAAAGAGAAAAATGGAAGAGTCGCAAAAAATGTAACCGTTTTTATACAATTTGTTAATTTTGCAGAAATATAATGAATACTTCTGGACTTTAACTCAATAGTTTTGTATAAAAGGCTACAAATTTTGGTAAATGCAGTGGATGCATATTTTTAACCAAATGCCGTTCTCTCTCTCCTTATAGAAAGATTTCTACTGAAAAATTTTTGGAAAACGTTTCACCTTCGATTTTATCTTCAGATAAAAACGAATATTTTCTCACGCTTACCGGAAGTGGCGACTGTGGAGTAAATGAAGAAATCAATTCAACAACTATGGAATGTGTGTGCCAGCCTGGTTATTTCAACGTGTCTGGAACTTGTGTTCAAGGTAAGCGTTAGCAAAAGTGTGTGGGATGCTGGCAGATATATTTTCGCTTACCACTTTTTTAAAAACATATCGCTCAAGCTTTTCCGGTTTCACAGCAAACTTCCAACCTGACTAAAACTTGTTTGGTCAGTAAGCAAAGTCTGGTTAGTGGTGAATCAACAACGATGTCAAGACGTTTTAAAGAACAAAAATATGGTTCAATCCTAAGACAGAAAAGCAAAAATGTTTGCAGTTCCCGGGACTGCGTTCAAAGGGTAACGCTATCCACAGCTTTCGCCGAATATCGGAAAGTGTTTAGAATTTAAGGGCTGTATTCACGATGCAGTGCCTTTTAGATATTTTGCTCTGGGGATATTAGTGGTTTGGCAATGTCGATACAATTTCCATAAAAGTATTTAATTTACGGTCCTGGTTGTGCAGTTCTTATACATAAGCAATCAAGGAAAAAATAAAAAAGCAGAAATCTTTCGATACAGCAAAGTACTTTTAGCATTTTGGAAAAGAGTAGATGTAGAATTTAAAGTTCATTCAAAAACGGTTGTAACTGGTAAAGGCACGAAATGCATTACAAAGTAAGCAACAAAAGAAGTGTATTTTTAGTCCGAGTTTCCTTTGTACTAGCTTTTGAGAAGACTGAATTTTTTCCTGTACTGAGAGAAAAGATCTTCTTAAAAGATCTGGCACTGTGGAAACAAACTCATCATAAACTGTATTTCCCAAATGACTCACTAACTTATTGCGCGCCGGGATCTCACCTATAACGACAAACGACAATGTGAACGCAACAGACAGCAGGTAGCGCCCAAAACAGCCAGTTTGAGGACAACGAATCTGAAACATGCTGTTTTGCTCACGCGTTTACAACGCTAACATGTTCAGTTTGTAAGACGGGCAACCGCACCGGTGAAAAAGCGTTGTTTTAACATTTCATTGTGGTTTTAGCAACAAACGTAAGACTTATGCGTATGTGGTCTGTCACTGAATATTGTGGAACAACCATTTATTTATGCGAAACAGACTTGGCCAATGAATAAATTCATGGTGCAAAACACGTTNTTTCTTCAGTGAAATTACAAAAAGGTTTGCAGTTGTAAATAAATTCACTTTCTTGCAGCCATTTGCGACATTGGTGTTTGTTTCAATTCTGCGACCTGCGAACAAGGCAGTGTCTGGAACAACTATACCTGTTTGTGTGCAGATGGTTATTCAGGACAAAACTGTTCGAACTTCGGTAGGTTAATCAAGGATATGCAAAAGTTTGTTTATGAATTCTGAAATAAAGTTTTTTATTCTTTAGCAGAGTTTGCTTTCAAAACAACAAACAAAATGTATTTTCATGTTTTAGTAAAACTGATGATCTTCAACATTTTTTTGATGTGTTTAGGGTTCAAAAAGCAGCAACTTAATGTTATAGCAATGATCATGCTAAATTATATGTTTTGCTTTACTGTAGTTATCAATTCTTTTCCGGAGTGATGTCATCACAACCCTTCATATTGGCAACAAGACTAAATGATATTTTAATGACCACAGGTTCAATGTCAAATAGTCAAAGAGCGTTCACGCAATTCACACATTATAAATGTTATTTTTGACAGGTTGAAAACAATGTTGTTGTCGGAAATACTCACAAATTTTGTTCTCATCTAACACCAAGCATCAGGTCTCCGGCAGCAATATACGAGTACGGGTGAAAATTTCTGAAACTTTTAGAAAACTTGCATTTTTCTGAAAAATGTCAAATGTAAGCATTCCTTTCTGAAGGCTTATCGGAAAGATCGCTCGAAAAGTTTTCTTACAAGGGGTTACTTACCGACTTTGCGTCAGTGGTTCACGAGTTATCGCAAAAACCGCGCTGAAAAGCCGATATATCGGCTTCTGCGGTCCTGCCTGGGTTAGACATTGCAAAAAAATATTTCTTCACTTTTTAGATGTACTTCTGAGAGCAACTTTATTTTGCAGAAATTTGTCGCACGAATGTTTGCCAAGGTCGCGGAACATGCTTTCAAGGAGTGCTTTGGAACGACTACAATTGCACTTGTTTTGAGGGCTATAGCGGAGACAATTGCACATTTCAAGGTGATAATGAAAAGAATTCAAATTAGAACGTCTTGAAATTTTTTTAATGGGTGCTTTTCTCGAAGCAACTTTATTTTGCAGAAATTTGTCGCACGAATGTTTGCAAAGGTCGCGGAACATGTTATCAAGGAGAGATATGGAATGACTACAATTGCACTTGTTTTGAGGGCTATAGCGGAGACAATTGCACATTTCAAGGTGATGATGAAAACATTTCAAATTAAAGCATCATGAAACCAACAGACTGCACCTTGGATTTAACCTAGCACCTTGTCATTTTGCAGATATTTGTCAGACGCCGGTTTGTGGGCCGAATGGAGAATGCAAGCAAGGAAATGAGTGGGATAACTACACTTGTAATTGCCATGATGGGTACATCGAACCAAATTGTATTGAGTTTGGTATGTTAAAGTATTTCCACTACGGGAAAAATCTTAACAGAAACACAAGCGAGCAGTTGTGTTCAACTAAAATGTTTACTTGTTTCGTCACAGTTTTGCATGCCGCCCTTAATCTTACTGTTTTTAAAATAATTTCCCTAATCCCTGCTTAATTGGAGACGAATTTCGTTAAAACGTACTTCATGAAATCTTGGTTATATTCTTTATATTCCGCGCAATGCAGTTTCCTACTGTGACACAGAGTAGATGGTTTGTTGCTTCTTGCTGTAGTCTCTGATGGACATATAACGCACAAAAATAAAGCCCATGATTATGAAACATTTCAAAGCAGGACTTAAGGGAGCAGACATAAACAAAAACGCTACTGTTTTCTCGTTATAACGTTCACGCGCTATGTTAGGGACAAGCTCAAGTTTTCAATTTTCATGGTTATAGATCCCTGTTCAATGGACCCGCCTTGCAACGATCGAGGAAATTGCACCAACGAAAATAATAGTTCACAGTGTGTTTGTGAAGGATATGTTGGTGAAGCATGCACATCAGAAGGTGATTTATGTTCTCGACTAACTTGACGAATCGAGGTTTAATGTTACTATTGATTCTCGACTACATTCTAATTTTTGCCTGGGACTGTATATTTGATCAAAGTCATTAATTATCTTTAAAGAAATCCAAACGTATTTGAAGGATTTTGTCGCAATTTCTATCGATTTTTGTAAAAAACACCTTCACTTACTGTGCACTGCCTTTTGCGATTTTAGGCGTTTTATTTAATGCACTGTACAGTCTGTATTTTACACTTGGGCCTGTGTTCATTTTGGCAAAATGACAACCGCTTTCGGTAACTCGTAATATTTTTACTTGAACGTGAAGATACGGGCGAGTGCGCATTCGAACCCTGCAATTCCGAGCAAGATTGTCAGAATGGAGAAGAGGGCTACCGATGTACATGCAAGAAAGGGTACGTGGGTGAAGACTGCTCTCAGAAAGGTAAGCACGGAATTTCGTTCAACGTCCTCCTCATTTGAGACGTTTTTTGAAAAGAAATTTTGCTTAGGATTAACAACTAGTTTTTTCATCTAGAACTCTGTTTTATTACCTTAGACAACTAAATTGATGACCTTTGAAATATAGTAACTTTCGCTTTGAACAGTAAGATGGTTGTAAGGGAAAGCTTTCTTTTTGTGCGTTAATTTCGCGCAAACAAACATTGATGAAATCACATACATATGTCGATTCTTCGTAAAACGTTTTTTTTTTGTTTTAAACTTTTGTTTGTATGCAACACTCATGTGATAGGGACACAACAATTTGTTTGTCGCCACAAGAGAATACCCAGATTGCCCTGATCACGTTCCCCAATGGCTGTTACAGTGCTAGCACAACACAAAATGAGCATGAACCCAAATATACGTGTGTTGATAAAATAAGATGCAAAGTACCGAAGAGGAAAGTGCAGCCAAATGCAGGCCTGAAAAGAGGGCATTCGTTTAAAATAAATTCAGTATAGTTTAGCAAGATAACTGTTATTTGGCGAGATATTTGATCAATTCTTTTTAAGTAGAACTCCAAACAAAATATAAATGATTTGTATGCGACGGGGTGCGAACAAAGCTAAAGCCTCATCAATCAAAGTTTACATTTGTCTTCTAAATGAAACAGTATAAGCAATATTACATCTTAAACATCGGCATGATTGCCGCTACAAACAATTAAACGAGGGAATGTACACCATGCTTTTTTCGTGAATATTCGCTCTTTTAATATGTGAATGCGTTGCTTCTTCTTGATGTGAAATTTTCGAGCCTGTCTCTAAATTATTTTATTATGTGCTAGATTTTCGTCGCGAATTTGACAATAGTGTGATTTTCCAGCTCGTATCGACGCGAGGAAATGATGGCCCTTTTCACAGCAAACCACGACTTAAACCCACAAACAATTTACAGAGTTAAAAACACACCAGCAACAACAGATTAACCACCCTTTTTTTACCAAAAGAATTTCGTCTTACAGAAATAGTGCAGCCCGAACGGCCTTCGGCATTCCACATCCTCCCCACTCACCCTTCAGTGCAAATAATTTTGCCACAAAAATCAATTCATCAACGCACAAAAACGTTGACCACAATTCATTGTTTGCGTCTAAACATCATTGATGCATTTGCGCCACAAAGTGTCAACTGTACAGTATACTGTATGTTGGCTTCCGTCGCTAAGGATGTAAGGTTCGAGGGCTTCAGTGAACCTGCGGCACAATGAATTGTTTAGTCTAAAAAGCCAGTTTTTTCCATTTTCTAATGCAGGTTTTAGAGATCGAGCATGTGGTCTGAGTGCATGTACCGGACAAATCAAGGCAAGTTGTCGTATTGCTTGTCACAATCCCGCAATCACAGATAGCGACAACAACTTGCGTCGGTATTTTAAACGCTTCTCGGTTAAAACGTGAAGCACGGGCATTAACAAAAGTTGGTGGTTAACACCTCTGCGAATATCCAGGCTGCAACACATGGTTTATTTTATCATGCGTGCCGTACAAATGCGGTTATTCCGTAATTGCATAAATCAAGTTACCTACCTTTTTAAGATCTAAGCACAAAATTTTAGAAATTAAGTTTTAAGAGAATATATTTGACCGATATGATGAAACCATCATCCCTATTTTATATTCCAGATCCCTGTCTGACAGAAACGTGCAACTCACACGGAACTTGCAGGAGCTTTCTCGATGAAGACTTCGGAGCTTACATTGCATTGTGCGAGTGTTCTGCAGGATGGGGAGGATCGAAATGCTCATTGGGTAAAATAAGAAGTCACCAAAATTTTGAAAAAACTACAGTAATACCTGAAATAAAATTATCTGCTGGTCATCATTTCCAATCCAACGTTACATGTTTTCTATGCCCCGCACTCGTGAGGCGTCCAACGTTGTCGCACACTGCTTTGAAATTTGAAACTTCAAGGGCTGCGAGAACATGTTAAAGTTTTTCAGGGGTGAAGCACATACAAAAAACAGTTTGAAAACCTACTTATTAGATGTACCACCTACTATATATACCAACTTCAAGAGTTGCGCAGCCTACAATAGCTCGCTATAGTTGTGCAAACAACGCGAAGATTCTTTTTTCCATGTCGCTGAATTTCCTTGCCATACCTGAAAAATATTTCTGTGATTTTTAGAAAACTACTGCAGCACTCCAGACGCTTGCAATGGGCGGAAGTGTGAACAAGGAGACAAAGCGGACAGTTACACATGTACATGCGATGCGGAATCTGGTGGATATACGTGTGATATACGTAAGTAGAGTTACGATCTCTACAAGATGAGTTGCATCAAACTGTGTTGTTTTTAGATTGCTGCCAAATGATTCAGTGCCATGTACAAGTGCTACAAGAAAAATTTCGCCTTGATGAAAATTCTAGGGAAATTTGCAAACTCTACAGCTAAACCAAACTTGTTGACTACGCCCACCACACCTTTCCTTGAGAGGACCTGGGAAATGCGAAGTGTGTTTTACTGATGATTGTGCAACCTAGACAACCTAACGCTTGCCTGGCCACGATTTGGAATTTTCTCGATCTGCCAGGCCCGTAGTCAGGTTTTAAGGTTTGGGGGGAAATGCATTTTTAGGATTCATGGTTTTTGCTTTTTTATATGTTTAAAAAAAATTTTTCAGGACACAAAAAACTTGGGGAACAAAAAAATTGGGGGGCACAGCCCCTAATGCCCTCGTGGCTACAGGCCGGGGTTCTGCCACATACGCAATGCTAACTAAACTTTTCAATAAGTACCACTTCATTTATTCGTTTTCAAACATGCATTAAATCTAGGGAGGGTCGGGGGCCAGCAACTCTAAGAGCTCTTGGAAGACCTCACGGCTATCAGCAACCTTTGATAGTTCTTCAGGCTCCATGCTAAGACGCGGCTAAGCCACAGGTCGGAGACGCAATCACGTCACCTTATCTTTGGCCGACCTCTGGTGAAGCGTCGCTTCCTTATGGATGTTACCAGTAGGATTACCTCGCAGTGACGGATTTACGCATAGGCCAAATAGGCCATGGCATAGCGCCCCGCGCTTTTGGGGCCCCACATAACTCCTTCCTATGACGACTCATTAATAAGTTAAAATTTGCGAAAATTCGCAGAGGCATAATTTCACAATTTACTTTGAAACGAGCGAAAATGCAAACGTCTAGACTGGACTCTTGCCAGTATGTACAGTAACAACACGATAATATTGTATGCTACGCAATGTTAGAATGACAATACTGCTTTTCATCGAAGTTCGGCAGTGTCTGGTGGTCTTGCGTTGTTGTGAGCTTTCTGTCAGTGGAAGATGGAACTTCAAGTAAGAAAGTGCTGTGTGAAAGGCTTGATGCTGACGAACACGTCTGCGCGAGAGAGATGCAGACCGTCTGTATGAAAGTGGTTACAAGCAGTAGCGTGGCCAGGCCAAAATGTTTGGTGGAGAAATACTTTCACTTCAACCAAGCAACGGTATTTTGTTCGGGACAGTGCCTTTCAAAGCACAAAATGACAAGATATGCTAGATATTTGGAGGGAGCATGGCTCCCTTGGCTACGCCTATGGTTACAAGAAAAGAATGACAAAGAAATAATAGTATATACTTGATGCACAATCTTCCACTGACAAAAAGCTCGCAACAACGCAACGGCTCATGACACTGCAGAACTCCGATGAAAATCAATATTGGCAGTATTGGATACTGCCTTTGGCAGGGCCTACGGGAGGGGGTACAAGAGGCACACTGTACCCGGGTCCGGTACCTACTAGGGCCCAGGAGGATGGAAGTACGCATATTACGTCTTTCTGTAATCAAGACCAAAATTACTAGTTTAAGGCAGTTTTGAGTATAACAGTTAATATATTTCTAAATCTCAGCATGGTAACCGTTTCATCTACTGTATATTCTGATTACTACACAAACAAGCTATACACGTTTGATGAGGGAACATGAAGCTAGGGGGCCTGTATCGGTCTTCGTATCCCCTGGTAAAATTTCTGTCAGAGCCCTTGGCGTTTGGGTGTTACCAACTATATTGCCTGCAAAAGAGATTGCTTGTTGAAGCTCGTTGAAGCTCTGTATGTTAGTTAAAACAAGAAGAGCAGTTTCTCATGAGTTTTACCTGGAAAAACGTGTCTATATATTGGGCTTACTTCATGTTTTTTTGAGGGCGTTGCGACAATACTTTGCTATGCAAACGCCAAAGACTTGTCTTCATGCTGTTTGCTATCAACTTATAGCAGTGGTTCTCAAACCTTTGGCTGAAGGGGGGCCAAATCCAGACTTACGTCTTTGTTAGAGGGCAGCACTGAAGAAATATTAACACAAGTTAATTGACATGTTTTGATTTATAGAACGAAATCTGTTCCACACAATCTTAGAGGTTTTGTTGAAACTGCTGAGGGCCGCACAAAGTGAGCTTAGGGGCCGCATGCGGCTCTTAAAACAGTGGTTGAGAACCACTGGCCTATAGCATAGAGCAGGGGTGGGGAACCTGCGGCCCGCGTGAGCATCCGATATGGCCCGCATCAGAATTTTCGTTCGCAAGTTAGAGCACAAAATAGCGTCAAAACGCCGCACCATGATAAGCAGGTACTTACATAGTAAGTAAAGAGAAGCCCTTCTTGTTCGTAGTTAGATAAAGGTAGATCTTTAGCATAAAATTAATGAATTTTGCGGCCCGCCAGCGATAATGCACAATTCATGAGGCCCGTGGTAGTAAATAGGTTCCTCACCCCTGGCATAGAGGATTAAAAACTAAATTTTGTATTGCTTTGAACACGACAACTTGAAAACGGTATAAATAAAACCGGTGTACACTGAATGGATTGTGCTTGTTTGGTCCATAAATTATGTGATTACTATAACATAGGAGTTTACGTACAGCTAATCAGATCAACAACTAGACGATATTTTTTAGGGCGGCAACACGGTCCCGCATGAAAATATGTATATCCGAAAAATAAACCTGCAATAAACGCTAGAAATCACGGAAATTTAACGAAAAGAACATCTGAACTACACCGAAAGGCTATAATTCCAAGAAAAGATCATGTTGCCATTTGTTCTTGAAAAGAATTAAGGAAAGGCTTTAATTTCTGTCCAAGATCTAAGGCAATTGTAGAACCAAAGTCGGCACCACAAAAGAGATTTTTGAGAGGGCACTACACACAACAGGGGCATAACTTCAGGCATTTCAGACAAACGGCCAAATAGGTCACACCTCCGTGGGGCCCCAAAAACTGAGATAGCCCAGGGCCCCGCGCTCCCTAAATCCGTCCCTGTCACTTCGACTTCCTTCTGTGGGGCATTCTGGTCACGTGGTTGCACAATAGTGTAGTTGGGATCACTGTCTTGAATAAAAGTGGCTTGACATTCAGGGTTTTACAAATTTCACAGCTGCTCACTTTTTTTGCGAAGCGTTTNGCCGTGAATTTTTTGTAAAATTATCATTTCTGCTTCNTGTACTTTTGAGATAGCGCCCTTTCGGTCATCACCCAAGATTCNTTACCATGGGATGTAGGTGAAGATCGGAACAAAGACCGATTCAAAAACTGAAAGGTTTGCGGTGTTTTAAAGCTCCTGTTTCGTGAACACGTAAGGACAAAGCTCACGCAATATTGCGTTTGCTTTACAAACTCGTGTATCAATCTCTTTGTTTCTGTTTTCCATCACTTGCAACTCCTTGACACCGTCGTTGACTCGGCTGTGACCGTTTATCAAATTTATGTAGACTGTGGAGAGGAGTGGTGTTGGCAGGGACACAAACATCTGAGCAGGAACATAATGACTTGACGGCCATCAGCAGATTGCTGTCAAAGACGTATTCCTGCAAAACTCCCAAACACTTTTCTCGAACCGTATGCTTTTTCAAGATTGACGAAGCAAGCGTTGTAAACTTTGTCATTTACTCCCAATAATTTTCGAAAATATGTTCGAAAGTGACAGTTTGGTTTGCGGTTCTGTGGTCACGACGCAAACCGCATAGAATAGCCTGCAGGATGCAGCTCTCGGCACCATCATTCAATCACCTGTTTGCCAATCCTTTGGTGCACTCCCAGATCGCTCGGCAGCTTGACACACACGTGTAGCTGAATAACTCATTTTTTCTAGGTTTAAAGCATTTCAGGTGGGATTTCATCGCAACCAGGGGCGGGTCCAGGGAGGGCGATTGAAACCTACTAAAGTAACTTTACTCACCATGACTTTGCACAATTCGGAAAACAGCATTCGCGATATAAGGCCATTTTGCAGTCCATTGTTTTGTTACAGCAGTGTTGTGAAGTGTACTTCATCTCTCTTACAGTAAGTGTACCCGTAATGATACCGCGTTTTACTGAAACCGCACCCCCCTAAACTTACTGGCTGGATCTGACCCTGATAACAACCTACACTCCTACAGCCTCAAGTACATATTCTCCACAATATGGGTAAGTAAGGAATCGATCGGCAAATTTCATCACATCCTGCAGCCTTTCCTGCTTTGAAGTCTTGACAAGTATCGACTTGAAGTCATCACAATAGTTAATGCAGTGCTGTGCTTTTTCAGATGTATGCACCAGTGTATATGGATTTGCAAAGAGTTCTTAGAATTTCAGAGTCAGAAAACGTATGTTTTACTTTTTCAGCTTTTTGTCCAGAGAACGGGAATTTTTCACAAGCTCTGGTTGGTGAAACTAAAAATTCCAACTCCCTTTGCGAAGGAGGAGAGTTTGGTGAGCTAAACACTATGTGTATTAGCTTTGTCAATGCTGTTACTTAAGAGCAAGTTACATTTTGCATTATCCAATATTTGCCGAACCTTGCTGCTTGAGATTAAACTTAGGACATTCTGTTTTCTTTTTGTTTAGAACTGGATCAAATTTAGATATCGTTTACGTTTGTTTTTCATCGAAACTGATGCGACTTTATGTTCGTTTTCTTTCAGCTGGAAAACCACGCGGAGCAAACGAGTGTGTGCTTGAAGGAAGTCAATCGAAGTGGGCCGGACCGGTTTGGATTGACTGCACGAGTGGATTGGATTCCATTGAAAATCCTGCGGAAAAGCTAAGGGTTGTCGCTGTAATCACTTCTGATCCAGACAATATTCAGGAAGAAGATATCGATGTTGCTGTCAAAGCACTGAACAACTTACCCGCAGATGAAGAAATTTCAGCAGAGGTTTGAAAGTTGCACTTCTGTGACGAGATATAATTTATGGCAGGAAAGTTTCTCAGTAGTGCCACATTTCCATTTTGCAGGCGCACCAATGCATTTATTCAAGATTGTTTTTTTCTATGAAAATTTTGTGAAAACACGCTCTATTGTTCCTCTTGCGTAATGTGTAATGTGCCCTCTTAACTTAATAAGTTACATGGTTCTCGTTTTCCTGTGATAGTGGATGTCTGTATGTACTGAATGATCGAAACTCGTTACGCTCATGATTTTAAATTCAACCTATGTCTAATTACCGGATAAGTTTCAAGGTATTTTCGGGAAATAACATTGGCAATTTTTTCAGTAATTCGGCACATCTATTTGCAAATGCTGTTACTATGCTTAATTTCTTCTTTAAAACTGCGATAAAATTTACTACCGAACTGGTGTTAACTCGACAAATTTAATCAAATTTTTTATAACTATCTCAGTTTTGTCTAAAGCATTGTTTTGGGCTTTGTTCTATAACAGCACATATTTTGTATTTGCATAAAATCCCGTTGCCCGATTTGTTTTAATATCATTTTCACATCAACAGGCAAAACTGATTTTATGTTTTGCTGCAATTGTTGTTTTGTTTTTGCAGTCAGCGGACTCCGCCGTTGCTTGCGTAAACAACTTGTTAAGTGCTGAATCTACATCCGTCCAAGAGCAATCAGCAACGTATGCACTGAGAGAAATATTTACTTTGCCAATTGAACACAATATTTCACGAGCGTTTTTATTAATTTGCAGAATATTGGAAAGTTTGGATAAAGTGGCCAAAACAGTGAAACTGAGCACCTCGTCAAATTTACAATTCTACAGCACCATAAATCGAAAGCTTGGTCTAACAGCTGTCGGTGATCTCCCAGCGGGAACTCAGTTTAGTGAGTCAAAGATGTACCGCTTTGGAATAACTTTACTATAAACAGCCAGAACTATGGCATTAACAGTGGGAATTAATACTAGTAAATGCGGACCTATCTACTGTTCGCCAGATCAACCGAAATCCACAAATTGCTGGTCGTACAGCATTGACAAATCGCTGGTGAGGGAGGATGAACTGGCTGGAGTTGATCCACGATACAGCAAAAACTGCAGTGCTCCTGAAGCAGAGGCCGCGTCAAATTTCATTATTGTGCGAAACACAAGTACAGTAATTTTTTCACAAATGTTTAATTGTTTACACTCCACACAGTTGGTAAAATCATTTAGAAAATATGCAGTAATTCTCACTAACCATATGCTGTAACTTTGGTGGCAGTCAACAACGCACCTTTTGTGATGCTGACAGGTTGTCTCGTAGTCTTCTGTCTCTTGAATGACAATTTTTGAACTCGATTCAGTCCTTTGAGTTATCTTTGCAATGCATGATCTTTTGAATGTGAATGGGTGTTCCTTATGCCATTATTTATGACATATTCAAGAGGGTAAGCAGGAATTCATTATTTCGAAAAAGTGATCCTTGCTCGGCTTCCACTTATTGTTTTGTCAGAGGAAAATGATAGAAAACACTATTTTTAAGTGTGCTGTGATAAGCCGATCAAACGTGAAGCCTTTTTTGTAAGTGGCTCTTTACAAAGGTTTGGAACGAGGAGATAAGTTTATAATTTTGAAAAAAAATGCGAATATGATATTACTCAAATGTTGGGAATATAGAACCTAAAAATTTAAAGAAGCATCTTCGGGGATTTCCGACAACATAACTTTCAGTTTCGTAAGCTACTTGTTCGCATACGTCGCATCCGGTAAGTAACGTCACTTCCAGGAATAGTCTCAGCTAGACTGCGATCTCAAGAAGGGAAACATGGACCAAATTTTGTTTGGTGCTTTGTTCCCGACGAAAAGCTTACTCCGATTCTCAACATGCCAAACATCACGGTAAACATCTTGTTGTGATGGCTTTAACAAAAATTTGATACGTGCGATGAATAAATGTAAATCATTGCGAAATAAAGAAATGACAACAAAGCGTTCTGTATGAAATATATGACTGCCTAAAATAAAAAACAACTTTTTGATCATGTAAATAAGCAGCAAGATGAGCTTGCGGTTATGATTACGTATGCAAAGGTACAAACGCCACTTTGTTTTTTTCCAATTGGCCCTAAAAAAACTGTTTTGTTTTTATGAATAAATTCGTCCGCATGCTTTGAGTTAAATCAAAATGGTAATTGCGCGAGGAACTCTGCAGATGAGCGTTAATAATTCTAACACAACAGTTTCCTACGAATCAGCATATTAGTACGTACGCTCAGTAATTGCAAAGGCTTATACACCAGTTATTTGATATTATTCAATTTTTCAGTTTACATTTTTCAGGAGCGCCCAACCTCATTAATTTTTCAATGCTTTCAAAACAAAAAGAATTCTAGGTTTCTGTTTTCCAGATGTAACTATATTTCTGTTACCTGCGAAGTCTTGAAATAAAGTTTTGGGTCTAAAGAATACTTTATAGCATATATTCGCGAATATTATGCAAATAACTGCATGCAATTCAGCATCTCACAAACAAGATTACTTATAGATTCTGAGTAAAAATGCTATTACCTTTTACTGAAAGCTGTTAAACTCTCCATGTGGCTCCTTACGCAAAAAATGGCCGCCTAAACAAAGGTTTGCAAAATGTTTTTCCTTGTTTTGTAACGAAATTGACAACAGTAAGAATCTTTTCAAAATTGTGCACAAAATATTGAAATTTCGCTGAAGTATTTGTGAATTTCTGACCAGATAGTCCTGGTGCTTCGTTTACGGTGTTCAGCGACGACCTCCTTTTTCAAGAAACAAATCCGGAAACACATGGTTTTATAAACAGCCTCATTTTGTCCTCAAACACATCTGGAAATAATGAACTGTGGTTTCAGCTTTTTGAGGTAAACGTTGGTTTATTCGTCTGGAGCAGGAGTGCACAACCTTCGATAAAAATTGATGCGGCCGTGCACATGATTATGTAATTTAAAGTATAGAAGTTATGGTGGTCGTGCACTATTAAAAACTATTTGTCTACTGTATGAGTATGCTTAGTAGATAGAAGGTCAAACAAACGTGTGGAAGCAGGGTAGGCTCAGTGTGTGAAAGCAGAAAAGAAGCAATGCAAAATATAAAATATCTTGAACTCACTGGCGGCCGTAATTCATAAAAGTAAACGCAATGCGGCCGGCAATAGCGAAAAG
>JGI24022J15233_10003580_pt1 | contig 15501 bp, 19 predicted proteins | sample Ectturendosymbi2_FD_15233 | JGI IMG/M metagenome (IMG submission 15233)
GCATGCAAATTTATTCCGTGGTATTTGCATTAGGTCGACAAATTAACAAGCAAAAAGTATGCGAAAACAATTAATCTCCTTTGCGCAGGTAATACAATTTTGTAAAATATCAAGCTCAAAGGGGGGTTTTAACCCCAACCCCCCCCCTTGCGTACGCCCTTGGTCTGGACTGTGTAACGCACACCCCGGTTTGCAAGATCGAGTCTTGCTAAACTACAAAAGAATTGAGCATGCGCATAAAGTACGCAAGAAAACTTTCGATTTTTTGTTATGTATAGAAGTCCAGCAAACTTTTCTTTTTCCTTTTCCCTGCTGAGACGTTATCAAATGCGGGAATGCTTCTATGTTGACAACTGCTGTTTATCAGCTCGTGCAACAGTTTTATTATGTTACACAATTTGGTAATGTAGCCAATGCGGTCAGCATTGCGCTGCTCAGCCATAGCAGACAAAATAAAGACAATTGTTTCGCATAAAGTGAACTATCGCGGAACACAATCATAAACACGCGTATTGTACGAAAGGTCTGCAAAAAGTGGTGAGATGGTTTCTGGATGCAAACGATAACCCTGACTCCCACCAACAACTCATTTTTACTTTTTGGCCCATTTACAATGTTCCTTGAAATTTGCATGCAAATTCATTCCGTGGTATTTGCATTAAGTCGGCAAATTAACAAGTAAAAAGTATGCGAAACCAATTAATTTACTTTGCACAGGTAATAAAGTTTTGTAAAATATCAAGCTCAAGGGAGGGCTTTAACCCCAAAATCCCCCCCTTGCGTACTCCCTTGATCTAATTCATTTTCACCCTATGAGCATAGAATATATTACATTGCTGCAAATAGGTCAAGTCTCAAGTAAGGAGAGGGAAAGGAGGCAATTTAATACACTGCATATAGCTTAGCCTTCCACATTAGGCAATCTTCACTGCAATGCGTTATAGGCTACTTAAAACACTGCAACTTACTTCAACGTTTACAGCAGGGGTCACCAACGTGGTGCTCGCGGGGACGCCAGGTCGCCCGCGGGCATAGGCGTAGCCAGGGGGACATTCTTCTCAAATTCTAGAATTTTTGTCGTTTTGTGCTTTGTGAGGTATTGTCCCAAACAAAATACTGCAGCTCGCTGAAAGTCAAAATATTTGGTCCTCCCAATAATTTCGAGCTGGCCATGGTACCGCCCGTGGGCCTGTTCTAAAGATAACATTGGCGTGAACAGTGTCTTAACATTGCGGAATATCTTGATTTTTGATACTAAAATAATTTAAAGATAAATTGAGCAACATTTTCATTTCAGAAGTGTGTATCCAACTGGTAGTTCTTTGCATTAATCTGAGCACAAGAATTAGCTCTCAGCTTCAAAAAGGTTGGTGATCCTTGGTTTACAACTTCTAAAGTCACATTATGAAAACCAGAAATCCACTCCAGTTTAGGCAGTTAAATGAGCACTAAATACAGCATACTAAGCAAAATAGCAATATGGGACTGATACAGGCAAATACTGCAGCCTATAGGCTAACCTTAAACCCAAATCCTGAATGTTAACTGCAATTCAGCCTTTGCATTTCTTGTTGCTACGTCCTGATCATGCAACTTGTAGTAGACCACGCGCTCCACCACACGGTTTTCGGCGTTTGTGCGTTATTTCATGTACAGTATTGGCAAGGCTACATACTCCACCTCGAAGACGAGAACAGTTTAGGAGCGAAGCTAAATCAAACACCCTTGTTGCAGCCGCAATAACCAACCAAAGTCACAGCTGAACCTGCAACCTCCGGATTGACACTCTCCACAGACAGCAATAGAGTACCCAGCTCGACCAGGTGCTCTTCCATTGTTGTCACGAACTCAGTCTTATATGTTGCGTAATCACCTCGCCACACCAGAGCCAAGCGCAGCCAGCTTTGGGTTGGTGGTGGGAAAAAATTGAGGGACGCTATCAACGGAAGACAACAGGCCGCCACCCATTTTCCAGTATAGGGCAATACTTTCAAGTAGAGGGGATGGGGCGACATAATGGCTGCTCTACAGGCAACGACCCAGAGTGAACCTTTTGCACAGACACCCCTAAACGTGGGCGACTTAAATCCGACTTCTTTTCTAGTTGCAGCGAGGCGTTTCACACCATTTAACACCAACACAGCCTCACGTCCAAGATTCAGACAGTTGTTTCATTATACCTCGGGTTTTTACTCACTTCGGAGTAGCACGAGTGGTCGGCGGCGTCCATTTCTATCGGCGTTGTTCCTTGGGTAACTCGGCTCCTTTCGTAGTGAATGCTGTTTTTTTCGCTGAGATATTTCCGCCATTTAACCCATAATAGTATTTAAACCCGCCGTAACAGCATTCACTACTCACTAGCATACGTTTCTGGACATCGTGAGCAAATTTACTAAATTTTTTTCAATCATTTCAAAAAGATTCGTCTATTACCGAAAAAAACAGTGAATGCTGCGTTGGTGGCACGTCCATGGCAGCACCGCTTGTTATTCTTTTTTGCACCCACGCGTTACCGCCGAACACTAGACTGGAAAAGCCGCAAGTACTGTTTCAAGTCTTCGGTATGATTCGACTTGGAATTGAACCCAGTTTACCAGATTTAGGGGTGCGCGCTCAACCCACTCAGCAACTTGACCTGTTCAAACAAATTCAGACTATGTTAACAGAAAACAAGCGCCAACTTATTGTTGGTCGCATAATGTATTCCTTTCGGCATTCACTCATGTACAGAGACAATGCGAAATGACAAAAATCTAAATCAACAAAAATCATACGCAAAATACTGGATTTTACTTTGAAAAGGGAACAAATTTTAGCTTTAAACGCAATGTTGTACATAGCATGCTGCTTTGTTAGGAACTATTTGCATTAAACTCGTTTTTCCCGTCAGTTAGCACAAGTTAGCAACTTTCCTTTCGCGCACACACCAAAAAAATTCACAATCGAAACAGAAAAATAAATCCTTGTTCGATGTGTACAAATCAAGCCCCAGTGAAGTCTTGTTTTTCTGCAGAAGGTATGTGCCTTCCTCAATCAACAGAGAACACGACTGCTTGGACGACCAACGGAACAACACGAACCCACTATTGATTTGGACAATGCAGGAAAAATCCACACGCGTGAGCGTCTTGAACGGATTTGTTGGAATTATAAATCGTAGAAACTGCAGTGCACTGTAATTGCAAGTTACGATGACCAGCGACAACATCAAAGGTATAGCAAGTCAAGCTATCGAAGATGTTATCGCACGCTCGAAGCTTTTGAGTTCGTAATTGAAAATTTGAAACTTACAAGCTACTAAAACCACATGTCAGACGCACGGGCTCGAAGCAGGCGTCAAGCAGAGATCTGTCGATGATTATTGACTGAGTTGAGTTACTTCAAAAAGAAAAATGCAGAATGTTAACAGCTAGGACCTTGCCAGCATTTAATGCGCACCGAACACTGGCAGTTCATGTCACTTGTTCATGCTTTGACACCCAGTTTCTTAACTCTGAAACGAAGCAGTATGCCGAAAATGAAGGCATTTTCGTGTAACATCCACATTGAAATTAGAAAGAACACGCAGGCTTGAGATGACACGAATAGCATGCGCAATGGTGCGGTGTATGAAACGAAGCCTTAGCTTCACAACAGGTTGTCTTAACTGATCCGGCACACCCTGAAACAGCGCGACAACCAGTCGAACCCGACCACTGCCAAAAATGGCTTAAGAAAGACAACGATATGGAAGTGTACGCACAATACAAAAGTGATAAAGTGCTAAAGGAGATGACAAGCAAATTAGTAAAAGAGTGACAAAAGCATAGCGCGTCGCTTTCGAAAAAATAACGTCACAGGCTAATAACACGAAATAGCAACTTCAAGATTGGAAAATATGTCCGCCTACCAAAATCGTCGAAAGGGCAGTACAAGCCTATAACCAACGCGTACTCATGAACATGACACGAGAATACATTAGATTGACCTCCACTGCACACCGTCACAATGTTTTCACGAAAGGAGACTTGCCAATAGTGTCAGGAAATGCAAGATAGTCCACACTCTCACGGCTGCACAATCGAGCTTGACGTAACGTACAACCGCGCGGCTGTGGAGGGCTGCAACGTCATACGCTGCAAAAAATCTTGCGCCTCAAATCCGCCTTCGAGCATCGAAGTTACTGAAGGCAGAGTTGCTTCTTAAGCAGAGGCGATCACAGTCTTTTTCGTTATAACGTGGCAAGCGTCCACGATCGTCACCTTTGAATTAAACATTCCGCGGCGTATGTTTTAAATACTATGCGGCGATCGAGGTCCAATCCGCTGCTTCAAAGCCCAGCCATTGCACAAAGCAGAGAATAAAACACAGACGTGTATAGAATTTTTTTCCTTTCTTCTTACATAACTCTATTATTGTCGAAAGCTCGGTGCATTTGGTGCGCTGAAAAACAAGAAACACACTTGCCATTAATTCGACATGTTGACTGAGTTACTTCCAGTAATTTTACCTGCCAAACGAAAAGGCGGTGAAACACTTTTTAGAGCAACTGACTTGAAAAAATTATACAAACAATTCCACGATTCAAGCAGCAAAGTAACAAAAACTTTATTTCAAAACCAAACAAAACAGGTGATGGTGCAGAAACAATTAACTTATCCAAACGTACGACACCACATAAATCTATTACGATTGCGATGATATATTAGTTCATCAGTTGCTTTATCTCAAAACCAGCCTTGTTAAGCATACTTCCTTTTGTAGAAACGGAATTACCTTAAAAAAAACGCAAGGAAATGTTTTTCATTGTCAAATGCGCCGAATACAATTAATTAGAACATCAATTATAACTACTATATTAAGAGCTATACGCTCTCAGTACAAACCGCACATATTTTGACATTGAACCTAGCTGAAAATTAGAAATTCGTTGTGTGTTCGCATTTCAAACATACAAAATGTAAACCAAGCGACCACAGCCAATCAAGTGAAACGTCAGCTAAAGCCAAACAGATGTTGATCGGGTGATTGCTGAAAATTCGTGTATGACATACAGAAAAGCCTTACGTTTGTAAAAGCTGGTTTCAAAATTTACGTTGGGCACCAACTCTTTGATACGCTGCAACACGCCATTTTCTTCCGCACCGCGGGACTCTTTATTCCAGAGTTGCACGAGGTCATCATTTTTTCGAATGCTCACGCTCAGACCAATTACGTCATCACCTGTATCAAACGCATATTACCGGTGGTGGATAATCCAATTGTAGTGCAAGCAAAGAAAGTTCGAATACATGGAACACGATGATGGAATAGGCGAATACATGGACTGAAGAAACGACGGAATCTAGCTTTACCGGGGAATTACTCCTGCTCAACTTGAGCCAGGTCATGCGAACATGCCGCACGCTCAAATTGAATGACGCAGAGACTGCGATGCGAAATTAACATGGTCTTTTTACCTGGTGTATCGTGCGCTCTGGACAAACAAAGACTGCGACACTCATACTGGGTTCCTACACAACTTTGAATACAATTTCCCGACTATTTCTGGTCTTTTACCACACCTAACTTTTTCGAATGACATACCCAGGTCAAATACAGGCATTATAATAGTTAATTCGATGAAAGTAAAACTATCAATCTTGAATAAAATAACATTAAAATGTATGTCAAAAGACGGAGTCTGGAAAATCATTTTATTTTTTCATACTAACAGACCAAACAAAATTTTTATCCAGGCTTTTCCAGGTTGGAAAATGACCAAATTTTTTCCATACTTTCGGTAATTTTCGTAGGGACTCTGCGCATAGCAGTGGATACGACGCAGTGCCAAGCTCTTCGCAAAACCCATACAGTAGTTTATTGTTGTTCAACATAATCACTGACAAACTGAACACGCAACAATAACTAAGCGACATACCATTAAAATCAAATATTAACTAGCATAAAAAAATATTGTGCCACGGCTAACTGCGAATCGATAATACTTGGCGACATCTCTCATTTGCAAAAAGTAAGCCCTCAACCACTTGATCTCAACGAAAATCGAAATAGTTTATGACACGAAGCTTCAACACGTCCGTTTCTCAAGGGGGACAAAGAGATATGTTGAACACAAGAGGCGAATTGAACAATCAGCCTTTCACATGATGACAACGATTATTTCAAAACCGTTCGAAGCAATTGGTAGCCTTCATATGAACGGCCGAACGCATGCACTCCATTCACCCGTTCAAAACGATAGCAGAAAATAAACACGATCGCAAGAACGGTCCAAGAGGAAAATTCTGCTGGCTACACCCATGGGAAACGAACTAAAGGAGGGCTGAGGCCAAAGCGCCGTGATTACATCGCTAGTCAGGCTTTGTTAGGCCCTAGTGGGGAACCAGCAAAACTATTGGAGGTTGCTGAGAACCGTGAGGTGTTTCGAGCCTGATCGGTCTGCTGCTCCTCGACCGAGAAACGCGGGTTGGAAAGTCATCAGTGAACAGCACTTTCGCAACTCAGCGGTACGCTGCATGCATCAGATGTGTAATTAGGTTAAGTTTGACGCCAGACTTCGATGTAAGTCAAGCCTTTGACCAGCAGGGGCGGAGCCAGACATTTTCGGAGCCACTGGTTTGACAACAATTTTTAGCAAAATTTTGGGGTGATGGCACCCCTGGCTCCGCCCGCGTTGACCAGAATGGCTTAAGTTCGAATGTAGTAACAACCAGGCGGCGAGTCATTTTGATTCCATCACTTTTTTACATATTAGTGAAAACAGTGCGGCGTATTAAGTTAAAAGTGATATATACAGTACATTAAAGCAGATAATAAGGAAAACATGAACGAGCAACTGCACCAACAGAAAAATACTCGACGAAGCATTACGAGTATCTTTCACTTCGCTGGATCGAGTCATCCTTCATTAAGCCTGAAACGCTCAAAAACACAACCACGGTCGTCACATCTTTGTTTGAAATACATATGCTAGGCCTAACCGTAACATTCGGATTAATGAAAAGTTAGGAAGTAAGCTAAGCCGGTAAGCTAATAACGTGACGTTCTAAGACAGTGGTTCTCGAAGTGGGTAGAATCGCCCCACTTGCGGGCGATTTTGAGGGGAAAAACAAGACAAAGGGGGCGAAAACGCCCAACCAACCACTTATCGATCCTTGAGTTAACGATCATTGAGTTAATTTCGGCTGTGACCTTAATGCTCTCAAAGCAAAGAAACCGCTTGTTGATTCTTAAATGAGGTGATCTGCTACTGCACCTCAATAAAATGTCTCCCAATATTTCGAAGCTTTGTGAAGGCCGCCATGCACATCCATCAGTCTGAACTGGGGACCATGGTATGTATAGATTTGTTTAAATCAAATTCTTTAAAAATACTACCTTGTGTTTGCTTTATCAAGCTTGGGGGACGACAACGACGTGTCGAGTGAAAAGGGGGCGATGGAACAAAATAGTTTGAGAAACACTGTTCTAAGAGAAGTTTTCGACACGCAGAAAGATAAAGTGAACTTAATTTTTCGAATAAAATCCTTAACAATACGAAGATCACAAGTTTAGTGCTTGAAGAAACCTTTAATTACAGAATATTTACGCCATCCAGCTGTTTTGTTTTCAGTTTACAGTAAACCAGGATACGTTACTCAACGTGCAAATGATTGTCTGTCACTTCAAAAGTGTGATACAATGTCATGGTTTTGAAACGACTGAAAACGTGGCAAACAATAGTTACAAAAACATCACAATCGGCACCACGTAAAACAAAGTTGTTTTAAAAAAGGGGGAAAGGGTGTTAGCATGAGCGTATGCTTTCCAGCTTTATTGGTCAGAGGGAAAGATTGCACCATTCCTACGCTATTATTACGTTCACAAAAATCCAGTATCAACTCTTTCACTGATAACAATAAAATGGTCCACAAACGAACAACTAGCGCGTGGCAGTGGTGTAGGAGCTGGGTGTGCAAGGTCTCCCCCAAAAAGCTTGGATTTGTCGAAATTTTGGGCAAAATCTCAAAACATTTGGGCAAAGTTTCGATATTTTTTAACAATAATAATGAAATCATATTTCTTTGTTAGTTCGTGCATAAATAAAAGTTTATATGTCTTAAAACCACATTAAATATATATAAAATCAACAAACTGTTTCTACTAACTTCGTGGTCTAGTATGTAAGAGTATGTGAACAACTGACTCACTTAAAAGTTGGGCAAAAAAGGCATTTACGTGCTTTATTAACTGTACACTGTAGGAGTCGACTATGCTGCAGGGCACCTACTTCATATTTGTAGAGTCCATGCCAGGCCAGTACAGAAAAACTGTGTTTTTAATTTTAAGTATAGTGTTTGGATGAACACATTTTGCCATAGAGTATGTTACATATATGTCCTCAGCCGGGTGGTTTCTTGTTGACAGTAACAGCTGGAATGTGAATGGAACGCCAAACCTCAGAACCGTGAGGCAGATGCTCAGAGTACTGAGCCAGCAGGCTTCTGACAATGTTCTTGAACAACCTAGCGTACTTTTTTCAGTTGGGTTATATTAAGAACCAAATTTCAAGTACCGGATTTTCTATTTTCAAGCCTATGGAAACATGGTACAGGAAACTATAATGTACCAACAGCTACAGAAAATTTGTAGGGAGAAAGTTTGTCGCGTAAAAGTTTTTCGGACAAATTTGGGAAATATCGGCAAAAAATCCTGTGCACCCCCAAAAACTGCCTGCTCCTACATCTAAGGCGCGTGATACGGCATTTGGACAAAAGTATAGTGTGTTAAACATGGAACGCCATCTCTGCACGACCGCGGGATAAAGCTGAACCAACAACTGCCTTACGTTAATTAAAGAATTTATGTGCTCGTTTATGTCACAGCGCATAAACGCGCAGCCGCGACGTAGACGTGAACGGAAAGTTGGGTAGGATTTGCAATTTCTGCTCAGCGTCTAACACCGTTTCGTGCCAATACTTTAAAACCATTCTACCCCTCCCCACACACACACAGTTGAGGACTCAATACACTATTTACGCCACGGTTTATATGCTTGGGCTGGTGGTGACGCCTGTAAGACTTTAACGGCATTAACACAACGAAAAGAGCTTAGCGTCGTGGATCGGTGAAGGCAGGGTGTCACGTGTGTCATCACGTGAGCCGGTCTTGGCAGCACCAACATGCTGTCATGATTCAACGCCTCAAGTAGTTCTGAAAAGCACTTGAAGTGAGCACAGTTTTGGCGATTGTTGGTGGAATAAGAGCATAACTGGTGGTTTTTGTGGCTTGTTGAAAATTATACCTTTTTAGCAGCTGGCTCAATTTGTTTGTGACCAGCACAAAGTAGGGCGCAGCACAAAGTAGGGCGCTAACCCGTGACAATGTGACTTGCCTTGGTGAGCGTTTCGATAGTGCTCTAGGGCAGATTGCCTTTCAGTCGATTTTATATTACAAAAGATATCCTCTTAATTTGCAAGAAGCGTCCGCAAGAGTAAAGCTCACATGACATGTTCTCCCACGAACGAACACAAAAAGCTGGAGTGAACTTTGTTGCCAAACTGTTTGCTTAGAAAAAAGCGCGGGAAAAACAAAGAACAAGTCGTTTGTTACATGAAGTGCTTGTCATAACTGTTGGCAAAAAAGGAGCCCAATGCTCCAATTAAACAAGCACAAGGCGGTACCCCCACAGAAGAACCTCTGCGCGAGAATCTGCATTGACGCGGGTATAAATAGATGCATCAAATAATAACTTTCAACTGGACGGAATAAATGCTACTGGATACCAGGTATCACCCGTTGTTGCTGTTTTCATTTGTATGTTACAGTATCGAAGTTTAGGTAGACGGCGAGCCTTACTATATCGATGAGCTTTCGGTTTCCTTGTTACAGTTTTGATTGGACATACAGTATATAAGTCTCCAGTGTTGGATTTATAATTCTGTTTTCAAAGGTCCTCTCACCTGTTTAGGGCGCATATAATTTGCCTTGGTTTTACTGTTTCTCACCTTTTCATTCAATCTTCGCCCTTTCTCATTCCATTGAACTTAGTGTTTTGATTACCGAGGATTTCGTGATGTTACTAGTTCATTTATTTTATGTGCCTGCCTTGTGATTAACTTTGCGCACGTGTTTTTGCATTCTTTCACGTATTTGGCTTGTTACAGGAGTTCTGAGAAGTTTATACTTATACTACTAGTCTTTAAAGTGCTCTGCAGCTTTTGTTGCTAACGATAAAATCTAATTACTCACATTTTGCAAAGCACTGTAACGACAATCTTTTTACTTGAGTTAGTGAGCACCTCTCCTTCTTGTGCTATTTTTTGTGTGATTGGTTTTTGGGTAAGCGAGCGCGGCTCAAAGAACAACGCGCTTTCTCGTCACATTTTTTTAACACTGCAACACAAATCGTAGTCTTTCAGAGTACATTGGAGAGGCCAGTAATCAAAGCTAAGTGTAAACTGGAACGTGTCGCAGCGCTTTGTTGCGTTTCTTTTATTGGTTGCTATTGTTACTCGTTTCATGTCGGATGACTTGTAAATTCTATATTGTTTTGCCATGTTGCGGAAAGTCCTGGGTAGGTTTCATTTCCCTTACTTCGCGGCTTGTTTGTAGCTCGCGGACAGTCGCGATCAAGCGTCAGAGCCATCGCGCTGTTGCGACTTGCAGTTTAACAAAGAAGAAAATCCACTGTGCTTATCTTAACTGCACAGATGTTTCCTAAATCACTACGCTCTTCACCGCTACTTTTACATAGTTGCTTGCTTGTTGAGGCGAATTCCTGCCTGCAATAAGTGGCATAAAAAGTGTTTTTTTTTTCAACCACAAACCACATTTCGGTGTCACAAAATTTTCGCACCAAGCAGTTAGACTGCCTGTTCATGACGCGAAACATACTTATCCTTTCGAGAAGTTGTACATAAATGAAATGGTAGCGATGAAAAGAATCCATTCATTAGATATACGACTGCATCACAGATTGCAGCTAAACTTACAGAGCAACTCAGTTTCGAAAACGCAGGGCGAACTATACGTTAATCTATTGCGCAATTGCCTCACCTGGTGCAACGTGTTTCGCAAACTGTTCTCCAATGGACCCCAACAACAGCTCAGTCCACACTAGATCCTGCGCAGAAATAAATACTTGTATACCACGTTAATGTGCTGGTTAAGATTCAGACTCGGCACGGATGAGAAACAGAGAATGGGTTCGTCTAAGACAGGTAAGGAGAATCTATTTACTATCACTGGCCGCATGAACTGTGGAATATCGTGGGCGACCCGCACAAATTGAATTAAATTTTCTTTTAAAATTATACTTTTATCTTCCTAAGGAAAATAACGAGAGAAAATTATGTCAAGGAGTGAGAGATACTTCTCTTTGCTTATTGTCTACTCCTGCGTGTCTGCTTGTCATGGAGTTTCGTTATGACGCGATCTTGTGTTTTAACTTGGGTAACGAAAATTCTGATGCGGGACATATCGAATGTTCACGCGGGTCGCAGGTTCCCAACCGCTGGTCTAAGAGTTTAGCACATGTCTTAAGCGTAATGCAAATCCAATAGAATGCAGTTTTTCAATCGACGCTTACAGGAAGAACTGATTATCTACCATTTACGTAATTCCAGTAGTAACATATCAATGATTTCGTGATTTGCGAGTTAGGAAGTTCAAACATCTGACTTTACTCTGCTTTACTGCGTTAAACAAACTTTACATACAACTGTTTTTAAATGATGTTTCAAACTATGAGGTTTTCAATTTCAAAAGTCACTTTGACGCATTCACACTTCGGTCAAAAGAGACAACTTTGGCATTTCAAATCTACTGATAATCTGTTAGAGTGCAGAAAAAAATTTACATATGTAGGAAATGAATTGAATGTAAGTTGAAAGAAATTACCGTGCACAACTTGTGACAACGCAGCTTCCACATACCACCATTGGCATTGACTTCATCTTCCCTGCATACAAACAGCATAGCAAGCTGCTGGGTTTAATGCAGAAATGGTTGATGTTTTACCTGATCATAGCACAACGAATGGGAAGTCATTTTCTGTGGAACCACAGGCAAGAGAACTCTTGGCTTTCTGCTTCAGTCCCTCGTACAAGTATCATCATTAGGTATAACCAAACAAATAAACAAGCACAGAAGAATTGCATTTGCATATGAACTACTTTCTATTTCTCATCACGCCAAATGAACTGCTTTCTTTTAGCCTAGGGGGCTCCAAACATTTTTGTGAGAGTGCCACATAAGCTACTACACAACAGTTCGACGGCAGGACATCTTACCAGTGGTGTAGGAGGCAGGGGTGCAAGAGCACCCACAAAAGTTTTGATTTGGTGGAAATCCAGACAAAATCCCTGATTATCTGGGCAAAATCCATGGAAATATGAGCAAATATGGTGCTCAACGTGCTTTGATTTGAAAAAAATGTTACCCAAACAAAATCAAAGGAAGACCTTTTTTGGAAGTCATCCGAAATACCATCTTCATGCACAGAAAGTGACCCAAAAATGGCAAGTTTGGGGAAATTCGGGCAAAAATTCTTTGCACCCCCAAACATTTGCCTGCTCCTACACCTATGCATCTTACGCAATGTGATTGTTTTGTGGGATATGTTACATTCTACCAAATCACAGATTTTTCATGTTTTATTTTTTCATTATTGGCAAAATGCCTTTGCAGGCCAGATATGGTTCGCAGGCTGTAGTTTGGAGACCCATGTTTTAGCCCATAGAGGCAATCATATTGCTGACAAACAAACTTACCATACTGGACGTATATCTTTTCTCATCAAATGGTAAGTATACCTTGGAAGAAGACGGCTAGGTTGGGGAATGTGATTGATAACTCCCCAAAAACTCTACAATAAAATTGAATATCAGGAAACAGAAAAAGTAATCAGAAAACATTGATTAAACAGATAAACCTCACAGTAAAAAAAACTAAATTAAAAACCTGCAAATTTTGAAGTTAAAAAAGCTACACATATTACAGTTCTTCACCCAGTAAATTATTTCGAAATTTAATACATTGCTGAGCTCCAGCAAGCAACATTTAACAACTTGTGTTCAAGCATGTACTTTCCATGATGGGTGCAAGCAAGGAATCGATCAACAAATTTTTAATAGGAAATTGATTTCACATAAAATTACGCATCCTCAGTCCTTATGTTCAGTCGCACTTATGACACACTATCATGTTGAGTCATGTACCTAAAACACCTAATTCAACAGAAAAGGTCAGAATGATAAAATACATTTCACATAATGGGGTAGTGGAGCGTAGTACCATTTTACATGCTGTTACAGTTTCATATATTCAATAAAACAGCCACCAGCTTTGGATTTTAATAACAGCAATTGTGTATTGAATATATTATTGCATAACATCATAGTAGCAGAGGAAGCATCATACTTTGCCATAACAATGATGTATAAGAAGCTCTTTTAACAAGCACTGTACACCTTACACAACAGCTTTCTATGCATCAACCCAAACTTCGATTTTATCAAGGATCCAAAACTAGTGTATGCATGGAAAGCAAATATATATCTAATTAAACACAAAAATATAACTATCAAAATAGTTATCCTAGAATTAACAAACTAACATTGCAGGCACTACCTACATCAATACAATTTTTAATGAAATTCGTCCCAGAAAAATTTGATTGCACTTCATATTTCGGAGATCCTCTGCACTACTTAGCAGTCACACCAACCTCAATAGTTGATACAGTGTAAATCTTGCGAAGGTTAGCTTCATATTCTGATACTGTGAGGTTTGGAACTGACCTGTAACATGTGAAAACTTTTATTCTTTGAAGTTGATATGTGTCTTAGGAATCATGTTCATGATGTAACTACACAGCAGTTGGTTAAATTAGAATATTTTACAGATGTTGGATTGATGACTTTTGAAAGTAATGCACACTGCAGCAATGTTCATGTCAAAAACATAACTTACTATTACTAATAGTGCATATAACCATATATTTCTTTAAGATAACCAGCAAAAACAATTTTAGCATAGAATATGATGAGTTTCATAATTCTATCATACATCCATTCTATCCAAACCATCAGAAAGGCACTTACTGAGGACTCCTCTTAACTGCATGATATTGAAGTTTCCAAAACGGGGCAATAAAGCATTGAGCCCAAGTACAAGACTTTAGAATAGAGTAGGGTACACTGTTTTGATTCGTTTCTTACAACTTTGGTGATAAAAAGTCATTTTGTATACATATTGAACCTCTTGCTAAATGGCAAGTTCAAACAAATTAGAGACAAACTTCTGTCAAAACTGTTTCATGAACCATGTTCGTGTCACAAGATGCTGTTCTGCAACGATGTAATGTAAGTAATACTAACCATGACAGACCTGTACAAAATCTCACATCTTTTCAATAGCTGGTCAAACACAGAAACAATCAGACACAGCCAAACTGCATTCAGCAACTAGTGAAACCATGATGCACAACCAAGAAATGGAAGATGGAGAATGGAAGATAGTAACCAAAAATAATACCATGCCTAGAAGTGACAAAATCAATAGCCCCACTCTCAATGCAGCTCAGAAACCAGTGGTGCTATTTGTCACATCCCTAGAGTCAAACACTACTAAAAATCAGTGGTGGACTTTTGTAAAGGCAATTTAATGATGCTACAGTCCTCTGTGAAAAGCTTCTAATATGACATAACTTCTAAAACTCCTTATCCTTGAAGGTGTACAAATGGAAGAAGATCCCAAATCACACAAATGGCGTTTTGTTTATACATTCTTCCCTGGAATGTTCCTCAGCAAAACATGCAGTGCGACGTATGCCCACACTTTCATACTTGGCCCCTGTTACCTTTGCACAAGGAGCTTATCAAATGTGACAACCAAGTGTGCAATAATCAAAAACACATCGACATGATAGAACAGCAACAACATAGTTATACTGTATCACTCAAAATGGCAAAAGGGATGCTAGACATTAAAGCACATCATCCACGCATCATAACACTGGATGGAATATATGAGTGAAAAATAATATGCTGACAGAAATGCGTATTTTCCTGGAAGAACAATAACAAACCATAAAGTGACTTTTTGTCTGACAATACAAAAGACACAATCATTTCAAATATGCATTGAGAAGTGGAGAACATGTCCCAATGCAAGGGAAAAGCACAAAGCAGACACACATGCAAGTGTCCTGAATGACCACTCTTGTTTCTACATATAACACGATATCTCTTGATGTTTTTCCTTCTAAAAGCTTCAACAGCCTGCAAGATGTTTCTCTGACAAAGTCAAATATCTTAATGTATTGCTTCATCTCTCTGAAAGATGACACTGATGTATAGCAAACGAAATTACTTTATTTTGCTATTAACACTTCAATCGCCGCTTGTCTGGAAAGCTGCAAAGGCGCAGAACGCCGGCCCACGATATATTCGTGGCTGGTGTACAATATACTCGTACTTCACTTCAAACGCCAACCGTTGAGCGCCGGGTGGTATGTTTTCCTCTATAAAGTACGAG
>JGI24022J15233_10003582_pt1 | contig 15497 bp, 9 predicted proteins | sample Ectturendosymbi2_FD_15233 | JGI IMG/M metagenome (IMG submission 15233)
GATTGTAGCCTAGTTTCCAGTAAAAACTTCAGCGAAATACTACCACCTAACGGTTGGCGCCCAGGGCCAGGCAAAGCGGGCCAAGGTGGCCTAAAAGTCCTCCACTTATGACGTCACTCACAGACAACCCCCACCTCCCACTCAAAATTTTTTTTCGAGTCTAATCTACTAGACTGGCCGCGTTTTTTGATACTTTTACCAGGTCTGTAGAGCATACAGGAGCGGAGAAATTCCTGCGCAAAGCCATGTGTGAATCAGCTGCTTTTTCGAACCGCTTGAATTAACCCGGCTCTCAAAGTGTTAAAAGTTATTTGGCATTTGCCTATGAAATCGTTTCTTACTGTCTTTTTTAACCTAGCTTTCTGAACTGGCTACCATGTTTAGGGAAAAAACTGTATTACAAACTCCTTCCTAATAGATTTTTTTATTATAACGTTGATGTGGGTCATTTCCATTCTTTTTAATGTATGGGTTTGTCTAGCACAGTATTTCTCCAACTTGTTCGAGCCGCTAACCAAATCAAGGTAGCGATTATGTCTTTTGACCAACAAAATTTTGCAATGATCCCTCATGTACAAGAACATTGTGGTTTTGGTTCCACATTCTCGAAAAATCGCATATTTCTCCCAGAGAGTAATTTACTCCCAGTCTAGGAACCACTAGTCTAGCATATCATTGAAATCACTCGGTAAGAGTGATGTAAAAGACGCGATGCACCATGAAGGGAATGAGCACTAAGAGTAGCATATTATGTGGTGCGAACAAGCAATAATAGAGTGATGTCATTGGGTAATCTTTATTGTTGCTTGCTGCCGCAGTGTGAAGTTATTAATCAGGAATCCTTCAAAGAGTGTGAAAAAAATGTTTGTGATTTCACAAGTATTTGCTTATATACTGAATTTTATAAAATTTACAATGAAATTTCTGGTTCATGGTCACATTTTGTGCACATAGAAAACAGATAACTTCACCTTGTGCTGACATATAACATACTCTAAATAGGATACTATCTCACATTATAGGAATGCATGCCAAAAATATGGATAATGGAAGGGATTTATAACTACGTATAACATCATGGCACTTTGATGGCTTAACATTAATCAGTGTTGATGTTGTTAGGTGACAATTATCCAACATGAAGGTGATGGATTGTTGATCACTAATTCGAAGTGCTGGTGTAAAAGTAGGTCTTTCCATTTTCGTGTGGCTTCAATGATTGCTGTTGCTTCTTTTTCAACAGCTGCACACAACAGTTTTCCTCTTTGTAGCATTCAGGACATGAATGTGACCTGGTCTCCTGCCTTAGTTCAGTGTAGCTGAGATGACCTCATCTGACATGTTGCATTCAACCATGAAAGGAAAGGTTTCATTAATAGAATGAAGTGACACATTTACTAACTCACTTTTAAAATCTGCAAAAGTGTGGCATGCCTCTGCATAAAGACTTTATAGTTGCAAGTGATTTAACTTTGTTAGTAAGCTTTGGTATCCATTTTGCATAGTAGGCTAGCATGCCTAACCTCTGTTGGAGGGCATTCTTGTTTTGTAGAAGAGTAAAGTTTGGAAGAGGTTTCAAGCGATCTGGATCTGGCTTGATGATTTTATGCTGGATTTGATAGCTGAGAACATTGATTTGAGTAGCAAACTGTATGAATTTATTTTCATATATCATTAATTTGCAATGCCTAAAAGCATTGAGCAATTTTGAAACATTGAAGTCATGTTCCTCCTGTGATCGACTGCATACTATTATGTCATCCTAATAGGTGTAGACATCCGTCAAATTTTCTTCCTCCAAAAAGCGATTGATTGCTTGCTGAAAATTGATGCCACCATCGGCAATGCCAAAACGGATACATTTGTATTGCCATGATTTTCTGTTTGCTTTGAACACAATGTACTTTCTGTCAGAGGGTAGTATAGGAATTTCATGGTATGCAGATGTCAGGTCAAACTTTGAGAAGACAACCTACTCAAGAAGCCTAAGAACCAAGTGATCTATGCAAGGAAAGGTGTAAGTGTCCAATTCAGTGTACAAGTTGATTGTCTATGAGTAATCCACACACATTCAGGTTTTATCGTTCATTCGGACAACTACAACTTCTAAACGGCTTGGTTCAATGATAACATCTTGTAGTTTGGTAGTTTGCTGTCCAGTAAATTCTTTGTCAGCTGTACTGTACTTCCAAGATTTTACTCCTATGGGTTCGCAATTTCTCGACAGATTGGGAAACAAAAAATTTCAGGTACAACAAGAGCCTCAGGTAGGGCACAAGATGCATGTTAAGCAACGATAAAGTTTTTCTTCAAGCCGCCGTAGTCGATTATAAGCCTTTTATACAACTTCTGAAAAGCTAGTCCACATAAGGATTACATCACTACATAAGTGCTCGATGATGCCAAAGCAAACTTTGTAAGTATTGTTGATTGATAGTTATATCTACAGTGCATATTCTGAGAATTATAGATGTTCGACTTGTTAAGGCAAAATTTTTGCATTCAACAAACAAGCAACATCTCTACTGATATAATTATCGGAACTCTCAGAATCAACTAAACCACAAAAGTTTTTCTCACATATCACAACAGGCATATAAGCGGATGATGAAGTTTTAGGGCATAGAGCACATACTTGTGACATGTATGCAGAAAAGTGCAAATGAGCTTTACCTTTACAGACTTTCTTGAAATGTCCCATTTTCTTGCACTAGTTGCATTATTTATTTTGCTCAAAACTTCCTTGGTTTGTAGTTATATCCACAGAAGTAGCATTTCTTTTGAACAAATACCGCAGAAGAGCTTCACAAATCTAATTTGCTGCTAAAAATGGCATCAGGGGGATGCGAAATGTCAGGGAAAGATTCAAGAGAAAAGTTTTCTTGCTTAGCTGTACCTGCTGATGTTGCTGTTACAGTTCGCATTGTATGCAAGCAAAATTTTCTGCAAGCAAATTTTTCTGAGCAGGATCTAGAGTGTTGGCTTGATCAAAAGCTGTGGTCAAGTCAGTGTTTTGTTTTCCAAGAGGCATTGACTGATTGCAGGAGACAGAAGGCGATTGATGAAAGCGTCACGGCACAATTCCTGTCTGTAGTTCCCTACTAACGTCTTTGCATTGGCAGTTTTTGCTTAGTATTTGTAGTGCTTGGAAGAATTCGTGTATGATTTGGCCAATGGTTTGTTTGCAAGTTGCTAGCTGATAGTATGTAAATATTTTGTTCAGTGTTTTAAAAAAACAAGTTATTAAGCACTTCAGTAGCTGCCTCGAATGAAGCACAATCTTTCATGAACTCGAAGAAAGAAGCTGAAGTAAGATTAATTAGAAACCAAAGTTCTTCTATCGCTGTCTTCTGTTTGCTCATCTTCAAGCTGAGCATGAGCAACAAAATTGTCAAACATTATTTTCCAATGCTTCCATTCCTTTAAAGCTGAATCAGAGTTTCATCAATGTCCAGTCGAGTTGGTTTCAGTGTATTTGCAGTAGATGTCATCACCACAAGATTTGTGTTTGTAAACTGAACTGAATAAATCGAAATATTTGATGATAGCTTTATTAAGCACAAAATCTCTGAAATAAAGAAATCTTGTTAGTGGTTACTGGATTGCAAATTAAACAGTAATGCTGCATATCACCAGCACGCTGTTTGCCACTCCAGCACGCTGTTTGCCAATTACTTGTTGCACAACATGAGGATGATTGAAGCATTGTCGCAAAGAATGTATGCAGCATGCGATCAATCACGTGGTGGTTAATTATCACAGAGGAGTACTGGTATTGTGTAGGCAAAATCTTCTAATCTCTGCAATAATAGAATACTATTCCCCACAAAACTTTTGTGTGATGTATTGAGCAAATATATCTTTACCATATTTTTTGTAAATTTCATGTTTGTGCTTGTTTCAATAAATTTGTTTTTACTAATCAGTACTATAGGAAAAATCATTTAATGTTGTCTAGGTTGTTTTCTCTTAAACTGTCTAACATATCTTTATATGAACTGAGAATTGAAGGCTCTGGGTCTGATGCTTTCATAACTTGCAGTGATTCCAACTTGCGCAAGTCTCCACAAGGGTGACATAGCCAAATATGATCTCTAAGTGTTTTACTGGGAAATCTATTTCATGTCATTCGCACATCTTCGGTCCTGTAAGTTGGAAGCAAAAGTTTGCTGGTGAAATAACGAAGAACCAAAGGAAGACTTGGATAAACCACACCAACTGTAGTTGCAAATACACGCTATGAGTTTGACCATAATACTGCCATCACCAGAGCCAAAAAGCAAGACTGACGCCAATTATGGGATGCTTGGCTTCAAGCAACCACAGTGATGTGTCAAATAAACAATGTTTGGTGCGTGTTTTTTTAAATTTATCATGAAAAAAATGTCATTAACACTTCCCAATCTATATTTTTTGAATTTTTTGCTACCTTTTTTGATTTTTCTTTTTCTGAAAATATGACAAGCAGTGAACAGATTAAATTGCAGAAGCTGAGTCTTTTGACAATAGGCTTAAGACCAACATCTGCAACATTTGAAACCAACTGTGAGATAGATACTGTTGCAACCTATCCGTTGGCATTGCATCAAACGTGTGATTCACCACAAATGGGATGTGCGCGAAGAATAACAATGTATGTGTGGCACGAACAACCAATAATAGAGTGATCATGGCATGTGAACTCTATTGTTGCTTGCCACCACAGTTCGAAGCTTTGCGCATATGCCGCTCGGGCTTTTCCAAACGCAGCAAAATGATGCTGTGACCAGGACGTGCAGATCGTGCCGGATGCAGCTTTCACACAAAGAACGTGTGATCGGTGCGGTTCATTGTAAAAAGAAGGGTATGTTGTTGCAACGTCTCTGGTGGTGTTGCGTTAAATATGTGATTCACCACGAACGGGATGTGTGTTAAGAAAAACACCATATATATGTGGCACAAACAAGCAATAATATAGTGATTTTGTCAGGTGATCTCTATTGTTGCTTGCTGCCACGGTGCTAAACTTTCCGCACATGCCGCTCGGGCTTTTCCGATCGCAACAATATCATACTCCAGTTATTAGTTTGTAATGTGTGGGGATAATTAACAACAGCAGTTCAAAATTAGACTTTCCCACCTTTTATCTTTAGGATACCGTGAGCATTCCATTGGTTCCAATATAGTGTGTCTTTTTAACAAACAGGGCAACCCACCTGTCAAAAAGTAGTCTGTCACATGAGTTTTTTAGCAACCTCATATGTTTCATTTGAACTGATGACATTTTACAAACATGCAAAGCAATTATTAACAACAGATTAATTTCATGAACATTTGGTAGAACTCCACAAGCAAAAAAACAAAAAATGAGTTAACATGGATAGATGTATGTTGCTCCATTATTTCTTCCAGCTGTTTGGTTCCATTTGTCTTTGTAACTGCAACAATTAAAAGCTTTAGGTATCAGCCGATTGAGCTCTGCTTTCATCTTTTTGCGATGATTCAAACTTGCACAAATCTATGTTCAAGTAAAACTATTCTACACAAGGGAGATAATCAAAAAATCGACCAGAAAAAGTTTAATAGAAAATCAATTGCATGTAATACTATATGTTTTTAATTGTTGCAGCTTGTGTTCTGATTTATTCAGTCTTGAGTTTGTTTGCTTTATATGCCCTTGCTTAGGCTTTTCATTGTTTCATTCATAAGCACTGCTTACAGTTTTTGGGACTGAGGATGTGTTGTATTATGTGAAATCGATTTCCTTATAAAAATTTGCTGACCATGTCATTGTATTTGGTCAGACAGCATGCCTCTCCTGTTTTGTATTGATCCCTCATATCTTGAAGTTACGCCCAGACTTAAAGTACATGCCATGCTATCAGCAGTTGCCTAAAACTCACCAGTGCCGAGAATCTCTGTTGTGTGGCATAGCTCCTACATACATCATAAGAACTGTGGCATCCCAACAAGGGAAACTGAAGCATGAAACAGATGCACAACATCCTCTCCTCAACCATGTAAACCCAAATCAAAGACTATAATCTAGGCACAGTTTCCTCCAGTGTGTGAATGTCTTCAACACCCAACCTCACAGCCACCATCAAACCATGTGTCTAGAACATCTCACAGAAAAACCAAACAAGTTCGCCATTACTTCACAGGAATGACTCCCCCATGGCTCCAGTAAAATATGGCTTTTTTGGGCCTGCCTAAACCCCCTCAGAACTGCAATAGGCCTCTGTAAAGCCAATCTGGTTAAGTGGGGTTGCAAAAAAAGATAGTGGTGCCAGCTACTCCTGTTGCCTGAGATAAACAATGGCCCATCATATTTCTTGTTCCCTGCTATTAATTAATAGTTGAGGTAACAAAAATGTCTCAATGCATTTAACTTAAAATATGGAGCCGTTTTATTTGTTTTTCCACTAAAATGAACAAAACTTAGGATTCCTATGAGTCTGGGAAAATATGGTTAAAAGTTTGTTCAATTTCCAGCCTAGAAAAGTTTGGAAAAAAATTTGTGTGGTCTGTTGGTATGGAAAAAGAAAATGATTTTCCAGAGTTGATCTTTTGACATGCATTCTGATAGGATTGATAATTTTACTGACATTGTGTTAACTATTCCAGTGGCTGTATTTGAATCAGGTATATCATTTGAAAAAGTTAAGTCAGGAAAAAAATATCTAACAAGTTTGGAAATTCATATTCAAAATTGCATAGGAACCCTGAAAACTCAGATAATGTTATTTCTTGGGTCAAACATCTCTGGAGCAGATTTTTTGAGGTTGGTTTTGCTTGTGAATGCTAGTCATTGTCCCTTTCATTTAAGCCTTATGTTGGATTTAGGTCACTTGTGCCAAAGCTTTGATATTTCTACCAAGTCATATTAGTTGACTTTCTTGCACGATGCAGTTGTGAATGGACACATTACTTCAGCTAACATTATGTACAATTTTTACTTTGCTGTGTTGTAGAAGCAGCTGTGGCTTCTATTGTTGCGTAATCATACTTTGTTTATTCCATGTTTGATTCACAAGATCGTAATTATCTTTTTCATTATGAGATTGATGCTAATATGTTACAACAAGACTAATTTTGGATCATCACAGTTCTTGCCTACTACATGTGATGCTAACATCAAATCCACAATACAGAAATTATGGGAGCATTAGGTTGTCATTCTCAATTCAGCGAGATGTGTAACATTTGTTCCAACCTAATTGTTTCAAAAGTTCTATGCACCCGAACAATTGTGGAGGGCTAAGTAGGAACACTTAGCTTACAAACAAGTTATCTAAATGCTGCGTCTGCACCAAACGTACATATACTGACTTGATGTGATTGCTGTTAACACATTTCATACTGGGTGGCTTTCCCAAAAAACAGGCTGGTTATGGGGAGGTTTTTGAGAGTTGACCATGTTTATACCATTTCCACAAAATTTATGGAGATTGCAAGTACGAAAAATTGCATATTGCAATCGAACAGAACTGATACTCCTGACCTATTTTGCCTAACTTTTGCCACACTGACACATAAAAGCTTGTTTCAAATCAGACTGATCATCGTTTCGTTCAGTTCAAACAAACATTAGAAAAGTTTTTACTGGATACAGGTGGAATTTCTTCATTTTTATTGCCTTTTCGTTGTCTTTACTATGGATACTCGTAGTGCTTTTTTGGGGTGCAAATGTGTTTGTCTTTGAAAAACTAACTTAAAATTTTTTTTTTGAGTCAAATGAGTTTGAGAATATTTGCGTTGAGTTGTTCAAAACCATGACACCTATGCTCCTATAACATATTTGTCTGAAAAAAACTCAGCTAACAGCATCAGCAGAGAAAGTGAGGGAGCTGCAGGTTCATTGTGGGTGCAAAATTTGGTGGCAGCCTTGGTCACAAGAAGTTTGTGCTGCATTAATCTGGCATTGATCTTGATTGACATTTGCCTTTCCATCAACTTCGAAAAACTGGCCGGTTTCCAACACATTTTCTACTCTGATTCACCTGGTGTAGAAGCTTTGTCACAGAGCACATATGATGAAAAAGCAAGGAAGGTTACACAAAATGGTTTCAAGACAACAAAAGATCAAGTGACATTGCTAGTGTAGCTTGTGATATGAATGGTGACAAAGAGGCATTGTTACTCATGAAAAAGAAGTCTCCTCGATGTTTTGAAAACAAGCAGAATATATTCATCCCTCACAATTTTCCTAATTCATGGATGACAAGCACCATCTTTAAACAATGGCTTAAATCAGGACTGATGTCTACAGAAGAAAAACATTGGCTCTTACAGCAGAAAGCTGGTTAGCCCACAGTTATATTGCAGGTTTGAAAGACATCTCATTCTCTTTTCTACCAAACGCAGTGTCTGTTTTGCAGTCCTGTAATATGAGGAATCATCAGAGCACTAAAAGCATACTTGAGGCATGAGATGTGCAACAAGATCATTGATGATGGCGAAAGTCAACTTGCAGTTCAGGTTGTAGTGAAATGCATCCACTAATGATCAAGCAAACCTGTGTCAAGATTTCATGAGCCACAATCCAAAATCGTTGGAGGAAACCAGGCTTCATTGCTCTGGAGCCATCTACTTGCCTCATCTAGCAATGGGTGTGGATACTGAAAAGTTTAAGAAGTTGTTTATAATTGATGATGGTGTTGAGATCTTGGAAGAACTTACTGAGAAGCAGCTTATTGAAGGATTGGTGTCTGAGAGATGAAACAAAGATGGACATGATAAAATGATATATATTTCTGATAGAGACAATAAAGTGGAGGAAGCTATACCATTTGCTGCTTAAATGTGGGAGTACTTCCACTATTTCGATGTTGGAAAAAAACTCAGTGTTCAGTTCAGTTTATTCGAGAATTTCACAAAAAAACACACAAAATAAACAAGATACTTGTTAGTTAACAAGCAAAAATGATATACATCACAAGCGTAACAATCAGGTGGACATACCTACATGAAATTTGCCAAGAAAAATACAAAGTGTCAGGACAAACATTAGCCAGGACAGCAGAGCTAGATACTTCCTTTGTTCCTTGTCAGTAGGTATGTCTAAAAAATTTGTCCATCATAATTTCTGTAGTGTATTGTAGAAAACAATTTACTATGTAAGTAAACTTATGCTTTTGCACCTTTCTAGACTGTAAAGTACTGCAAACCAGCTTTAATCATAGATTACTTGCTTTAATATCCATTTTTTTACTGTATCAATTACATGGTGATTAATTTGCGCAGTCATTTGCTGGACTATGAATCCATGCTTTTATATCATACAGTTACTTGATGGATATTCGATGTACAAGAAGTTGTACTTAATAACCAAAACACTTACAGACAAGACTAGTGAAAAGGTCATGAAAGAATAACTGACTGATACAACATGATAAATCTTTAGTGACAATAGAAGCTAAAAATAACAGTCAGCTCAGCCATTGTATTTAGACGCTATAGCGACTTTCCCTAAAGACACATCACGCGGTGATGCAAATGTTACGGTTGATTAGCGGAGTATACGTCAGGTGCACAAAACCTTCAGCGAGATTTCACTTGAACTTCTTCAGATTCATTTGCTTCTGTTTAACACCAACGGTTCACATTTCATTGCGGTGAAAAAGTGAGCATTTGTGTGGAAAGTCGAAATAACCTCGGATTTCATTCACGTTTTTAGACTTTACAACAGGCATCTCCAAACTTTTTTGTCCGAGGGCCACATAAGTTGTTACACTACAGTTCGAGGGCCAGACATCTTACATAATGTGATTGCTTCAGGATATGTTACATTCCACTATAACAACAAATTTTTCGTAATTATATATTATTTTTTCATTACTAGCAAAATGTCTTATGCAGCTGGATAAAGGCCAGCTTAGCGGGCTGAAGGAAATAGCTTTACAGGTTGGCTTGGGCCCATGGGCCGTAGTTTGGAAACCTATGTTGTAGACTGTAGAATTTTTTTAGCGCTTTCTTCAAGCCCATTTCATGCTTCCCAGTTTATTTCCTATTCATTATGCAACATGAATTACGATTTCTTCATAGCAGACTGTTGCCTGATAAACAATGAAAATTCAGTTTAAAGGGTTTTCTTAGTGTCAAAATATATAGAACTTGTGAACAGTTCATATGTTATTTCATGGATTACTGAATGTAAGCCTAAAACTAATATGGCTATTAGGGTGCATCAGGAGCCCTTGACTTTTTAAAAACAACTTCTACCTAGTGTTAAAGTGTTGCATTTATGTCAAAATGAGACCTCCAAATTTTTTTCGATGTTTAGGGGTACATCGGGACTCCTAACATTTGACCCGGGGGGCAGAACATGCAAATAATGAAATTTTGCCGCAACTTAGGAACTACTTGGAGTAGGAACATGATTTTGGTGTCTAACCCTACTAAAATACATACCAGCTGTTCCTTAAAGCTATCAGAGACACCTAAAAACTTAAGCAATTCTCATATGCACTTATTTTTGTTAGAATAAATCATAAGTACGTGTTTTTCACAAGAATGTTCAAAATTTTTCTGATGTATCTTGGAATTGCTTTGAGCTCTGGTGGTGCTGTCAGTGATGTAACTCAATCATATTTTTCAAGTCACTCGTCCTTTGAGTCGGTATTGCCCAATGTTGTTTCAAGTGCCCAACAAGCAAAAAAGTAGTCCCCAATGTTTTAACACTTTTGCTACCAGGTTACGTAGAACTAAGTCTTTGGTGAAAGCAGTTTATCAGCTTTCGTTTTGATTCTTTCACTCTCACTCAATTCCACAACTCTGGCCTAACCCTGCTGCAACAATTTAGCCTACCTCCTATGCCACATGCCCAACAAAAGACTCAAAGTAAAAGTATGGGGCTGACTACCACGATCGCGATGTGTAAATACTTCATTAAACCAAGATGTCTTGTATAATGTATTTTGTACTACTAGCCCCTTAATGAAAAGCTGAAACTCAGCTCCACCTGCGTCAACCAAGAAACAGGAAATTGACAGAAAATTGATAAATTTTGCTGTTCCAAGTCTTGTGACACAAAAGAAATGCAATCGTGAAAATTGTATCACGTTAATGATTATCAGATTTTTGTATTGTCAGCATGGGCATTGGAGGTCCTGCACTACTTATTTTTTATGACAATTTTCCACACTCAGTTGTTTTTTTACATAATTTCATACATATGTGTATATTTTGCTAAAAGTCTTAGTGGCAATACCACCATGGCTTAAAACTTGACCGAGAAGAAGAATGCATAACAAACGCTTACACATTATTGTAAAAACACAAAGTTGATATATTTTAGCAAAAATCACTGCAAATAGAAATTGCTTAATTTATTTGGTCTTTTGAAAGCTCTAGAAGGTTTTCTATAAGCTTTAGAGGAATCAGCTGATTGCGCTCTGCTTTCATCTTTTTGCGATGATTCAAACTTGCGCATATCTGTATTCAAGTAACTTAACTCCACAGATGAAATAAGCAAGGAATCAATCACAAATTTTAACAGGAAATGGATTTCACGTAAAAGTACGCATCATCATCAGTCCTTACATCTGCAAGCAATGCTAACAGGTGAAATGTTGAAAGGCTAAAGTAAGGTCGGAGAAAGTAAACAACCTCAAGACTATCGTGTAACACAGCACAACAGCAACTATGACAATTAAAACTGGAAATAACTGGAAATTTCATCATACTGAACTGAAAGTATTTACTGCAACCTCAAAATTTACTGCAAAAGGTCAAAAGCATGAACTTAATAAAACTCAACATAAGCTACAAAGATTTACTTTCTGATTGCTTTAATGAACAGCTGGTATGCATTTGAGTAGGGTTAGACACTGAAATCATATTTCTCTTCCAATTAGTTATTAAGTTATGGCTGAGTTTCATTATTTGCAAGTTTTGACCTTCGGGTCAAATGTTGGGAGTCCTGATGCACCCCTAAACATTAACCAATTGTGAAAAAAATTCAGAGGTATCATTTTTGACATAAATGCAACACTTTAACGCTAGGTGGAAGTTGTTTTAAAAAAGTCGAGCACTGCTGATGCACCATAACGGATATACACAATAATTAAGTAGTATCCTTCTTGCTGTTAAACCATAAAAATTCAAACCTGAACAGAAGTTTAAAGCTTTCTTATTTACAATGGTTAAAATTTGACATCTTTTTTCACTTCATTAGCGACAATTACTGCCTGCATCACAGTAATCAATGTATCATTTTTAATAAGTAAGTTACAATTTTCAATAAACGTAATGCCATGGAAAAGATGCATTTTGTTAGTCCAACAACATTACTAAAAATATCTGTTAGTTTGTGTGTGGAAAAAATGCAACATCACTGCTATAAGCATTGTGTGAACTGTTCTTGATATATATAGTGCTAGGAAGGTTATTAAAGATTGCAGCTATGTACACAGCAAGTGACAACACCTTTGGAGCCAGCCGAGTTTCGGTTTAAATGGAATAATTTTCCCATATTGGCCAAGTTTTGCAACTCCACAACTCGCCAGTCTATTGTGTTCGAGAGCTGTTCAAACCCTTAAAAAAATTGGCAAGTCTTCTAGTTTGCAATGGAAACAAGTTTTAAGTTTTGGGTTTCTGTTTTTTTTGTGGGCAACGTCATAAGTAGGGTAGGTTTAGGCCTTTTTGGCTGGAGTTATTGGGCCCTGGGCCCCAACTGCAAGAGGGAAGTATTTCGTTGAAGTTTTTAGTGCAAACAACGCTAAAATCTTAGTCTTTTGAGCTTTGGAATGGCTTTGTAGCGTTTCTGGTTCAAAAGTTATGGCCAAAAAACAATAAAATTGACAATCTTACCCACATTTTTTTAACTAGAAACGCTAGAAAGTCAATTGAAGGCTCAAAAGACTCAGATTGTAGCCTAGTTTCCAATGAAAATTTAAGCGAAATATTTCCATCTAGTGGTTGGGCCCAGGGCCAGGTAACCTGAGCCAAAATGGCCAAAAACCTACCCCACTTATCAGCCACAAAAAAAAACAAAACCAACAAATTAATTCCAGTACGAACTAGAAAGCTCGCCGAGTCTTTTGAGCGTTTCAATAGCTCTCCAGCATAGTCGACTAACAAGTTAGGGAGTTGCAAAGTGGCACGAAATTAGCAGCTTAATGCTTGATTTCAAAGAACGATATACTTGTACATATTCAAGATTTTATGTGGTTTTCTTTAAGAATCATCATTAGTACTTTTGTCTATATTGGAGTCCTGTGCAGGGTGGGTTAACCCGCATGCATTGCAGGTACCCGCATTTGCAGGGCAGGTATGGGAACCCGCCCAGCTATGCATCCAGAGTGGGTGCAGGAAAAGTAGTTGTGTATACATGCAATAGATTTATGTGCTTTATGACATAGTATAACAATTTTTTTGGTTTCAAATTACCAACATAAATGATAAAAAATAACTGTGCAGTTTATGGTTAACATCATACTTACTATGTGCCTTAACTTCCTAACACTTTGACATCTGGGTTAATTCAAGTGTCCGAGTTTGTTCGCAAAAAAACAGCTGGATCGCATGTGGCTGTGTGTGGGAATATATCCACTCCTGTACGGGTTAAAGACCTGGTTGAAGTGTCAAAAGATGCGGTAAGTCTTATAGTTTGCACTTGAAAAAAATTTTTTGGTTGGGGCGTGCGGGTCTTTTGTGAGTGACGTCATAAGTGGAGGACTTTTAGGCCACCTTGGCCAACTTCACCTGGCCCTGGGCACCAATCGTTAGATGGTAGTATTTTGCTGAAGTTTTTACTGGAAACTAGGCTACAATCCGAGTCTTTTGATACTTTGGATGCCCTGCTAGGGTTTCAGGTTAAAAAGTTATGATCTGAGTTAAAAAAATTTTTGACTAATTTGATAATTAGATAATTACTTAAATTGTTTGTTTTAGATCATAACTTTTGAACCAGAAACGCTAGAAAGTTGATCAAAGGCTCAAAAGACTCAGACTCGAGCCTAGTTTTAAACGAAAACTTCAATGATAGCGGTTGGGCCCTAGGCCAGGCAACATTAGCCAAAATGGCCCAAATTCTACTTCACTTATGACGTCAGTCACAAAAAATCTGCAACCCCCAACCAAAAAATTTTTTTTGAGTGCAGCCTAGATGACTGGCCGATCCATTTGAGCCCTTGAACAGCTCTCTAGTACAATCGGCGGAGGAGCTAGGGTGTTGATAAGGCAACTGACAACTGCTGGTTTTAGGCCGATTTCAAAGTACGAATATATCGTACCCCGGCTCTCAAAGTGTTAAACTCTGAAAAATGTCTACGATATCCGTAATCAAAATTGCTAAGGGCATAGCAACAATACTATGGATATAATGTATAAGTAAGAAATGAGGACTGCATGTTGTTTGATATAATTACTATGCTGAAATCATAGTGAACATGCTAATAACAAATGTTTTAGGAATGTTAAGTAAACCTAATTTTGCAAAAAGCATTTCCAAAAAGTAATACATGAAATGATTATGAGTACGTAGTTTCTTTTTTTTTAATTGCCTATTTTTGAGAACCTAGTGAATGTTACTCAAAAATATGTGAATTGAAGGAAAAAGAGGACTGGTCGTTCCATGTCAAGTGATCCAAAAAATGACAAAATGCAACCCACCCTCTAAGATTTTGTTGAAATTTGATTTTTTCTCCTGATCAAAATGAACTAAATTTTTTGACAATCGGACAACCATAGCCGAAGTTACAAGCATTTGAAATTTGCCTATACTCAGTCAAGCGTAACAGCATGAGGAATTTGTTATGATCAACTTTGAAGTCCTGTAATTTTACTTCTATATGATTTAAAACAGCCAATTCTTTGAGTATGGTTGAGCATAATGTACTTGAGCTCATTACCAGATACTGACCCCTGAGGTCACCTTGGTTGACTTTTGAACCAAGATTGATTAGAAGCACCTTATATGATCACTCATGCATGACATCATTTTTAACAGCCAATATCTCGAGGAGCTCTGAAGGTAGGATGATGTGTGATATCTCATCTGAAAGATCTATTCAAGGACAATTCAAAGCAAAAATAAAATTGATGGGTTATTGAGTGTTGGTGAAAAAACATGCATGCTAATTCAACAATATAAATCTTATCAAAATTAATAGTCGAAACTGCAATTTTTGTTCATTTCGTACTCTTACTTTTGTTTTTCAACTGGCAATGAATTTTTCAAACGCAACCAATAATTATACATTTGCACTTGGAGTAGTATGCTGCATTCATGTCTATGCATTGCATAGCACTTCAAACATGTTTTCATGCAGTGGAAGATGATAGACAAACCGCAAACAATAAAATTAAGCTCTGTGTTTCTTCCAAGCCACAACTATTTCATTGTCAGATATATCACTAGATATATTATCCACAAGCGAAGGTACATCAGTTTTTACAGAGTACATGCTAAAAATTTTTTTTCTGGCAAATGTAGTGAGCGAGAAAGGCCATCTGTATGCATGAAGTCCCGACTGTTGCAGGTGTCCACTTCTTTTATCATGCCTATTGCCTAT
>JGI24022J15233_10003584_pt1 | contig 15492 bp, 9 predicted proteins | sample Ectturendosymbi2_FD_15233 | JGI IMG/M metagenome (IMG submission 15233)
CAAAAGCAATTAAACCATTAGCAATATCGACAAAAATTTCCTCATTGTTTGCAACAGAAAACTATTGTAAATGGAATAGAAACATATTGTCCTACACACCTTTCCTTGCTGGTATGACTGCGTGTAGCATGCATATCAAAACGACTCGTGTGACATCACAAAACTACTGACTTCCCCTCCCCCTTGTCACAATTTGTCACAAATCTGGTGACCCCCTTCCCCCGTTAGGGTGTGACGTCATTTATGGACGACCCCTATAGGCTGTGCAAGAACATTGCCAGAAACCAGATGGCTCAGTATTCTTGAGCATCTGCCTCACAGTTCTGAGGCTTTCCATCCACATTCCAGCTGTTGCTGTCAGCAAAGAGCCTCAGACTTAGCTGAGGCAAGCCTAAAGCTGTTTCCTTCTCTAAAGACATACGCAGTGACGTAACTGACGGGGGAAGGCGTGCAAACCGCTCCCCTGGCAAGCTAACTCTAAAATGTGCCCCACGTAGCTTATATTTCGGTACTTTGTATTCTTTTGGTTTTCAGTAGGTTGCTGTTTTTTGCGACTTTCGGAGTGTTTTTCGGTGATTTTCGGGTTTTAGTATGGACATCCACATCCGGATTCACTATCATTCCTCAACTTTTTACTGAGTGTTGGCTGGTGGGTTCCCTGCGGTGGTCAGTGAGCGCCCTTCAGCTACGTTTCACCCATGGTTCAAGCCTCTAGTTACGCCACTGGACATACATGTGAAATATGTGGCGTGTTAGTTATATTATGACTATGCCGTGAGTCTCACAACATTGTCTGTTAACTTCACATATATGTAACATGCAAAAAATTGTGTAGCAAAATGTTATCATCCTAAAACTGTAGTTAAAATAAATAACAAAAACTGTTCTATACTTGCCTGGCATGGACTCTACTAATAAGAAGTATGTGCCCTGCAGAATGCTCTATTACTTCAGTGTACAATTACTGTAATAAAGCACATAAATAACATGCCTTCCTTTGCCAAAACTTTCAAGTGAGTTAGGTGCTCATCAACTTTCACGAACTAAAACACGAAGTTACTGGAAACAGTTTGTTAATTTTATATATGTTTAATGTATTTTCTATGACACAATAAATTTTTGTTTATATTTTTTGTTTATATTCGCATTAATCTTAACTGACTTCGAAAAGAAGAGTTAATCTCGCGTTTGGCCTTTGACATTTTAGTCTCGATTGGACTGCTGATTTTTCTTTTTTGAAACCTGCTTCACTGTGTATCATCCATTATCTCTTATCACGCGATGTTTGTCTGCACTGTAAACTGCTATTGCAGCTTGGACGGGGGCTGAGGAATGGTCGATAGAGGATCGAGTCTTTATTTTGAATATTAAGGGGATTTGATTTATTTTGACGACGGCCAAAAATTGGTTACGTGCCAGAAGATCGCTGAATATGGGCTGGGGTGCAAAAGTTTAATTTGAGTTTGTTTAAGTTTTAGGGATTTTTGATGGCTGCATCAAGATCTGGACGATCAGCCCTTGTAAAAAAACAAATCCGCAAATAAGTTTTTAAGGCAATATCTGTATAACATTTCCATGTCTTGTAACGAAACAATGCATAGTTTCTTAATCTCCACCTTTTCTCTGGATCTGTGCAGTGTAGTAGACCTATCGCGCAGGATGGATATGCTTTTACTATTACCAATATGGTTGAGTTTCTGCCAATCTAATGATTGTCTCGGAACTTCGACTCCATAGGTGTAGGAGCAGGCAAATTTTTGAAGGTTCGAAAGATTTTAGCCCGAATTTCTCCAAGCTTCCCGAAAAGTTTTCGGGCAACTTTTGGTATATTTCATCATTTTGGGGATGACCTCCAAAACGAAGAAGTCTTCGCGTTATTCTCCCCACGTTGGGCGCCATTTTTATCCATATATTCAGGTTTGGGAAGGTCGGCACCTGTGATCATGGCGGGACCCTTGAACCACCCGTTTATTTTGAAAACTATACAGCTTTAGCCCCATCTGTCAATAGTAGATATTCTTCATGCTTACTTATTTTTCCCATGTTAACGGGATACAAGCAAATATAGCGTTAAAGTTTTTGTCACTGGTTATCACTTTTCTGGTGGTTGAAGTAAAATTAATGGGCGTTGAACTTTTTGTATTAACGCTGTTGTTTTTAAGTTGATTCCTGCATCTTTTATATGGTTATCTTAGTGCAACATAATATGCAATTTAGCAGGAGAAAAAAAGCATCGGACGGCCGGGTCGAGCTAGGACTCGATTTTGATTCAAAATGGCATAGAAGGGACCCATGAGCAACAAGTTGTTGGGTTCAATGAACAGTGGCTCATTGGTCCCGCCTAACTAATTAAATATACAGACGCATGAGAAAAAGTCATGAATGCTATTATTTGTAATTCTATTATTTATTTCGTAGTATGTTTTGTGAAAGGACTTAAGCTACTGGCATAAATGCCGCGGACAAAGCCATGTAAATTTTAAACAAGTGGTTTCCACCCCAAGATCCAAAATGCAATTTCAGCTTTTTCTGTAGATATATCCTATTCCGTCAAACACTGTGGCTGCTTTTTAAAAAAAAAAATTTCCTAATTGATTAACATATATAGCTTTTTCAGACGACTTTTTTCCGTCACATTTCGTAGCGGACAATCCTAAATTCTTGCAAAAAAGGAATTTAATGGGGAAGCTCAAGAACGTTTTCACGCACATTCTAAAAAGGTAGCATCCACCAAAACTCTTCAAGGAATGCAAATATATACCAACAGTTAGGGTGTCACAAAAATACGAACCAGGAAAAAGTAGAAGTCTTCCGTTGTCACCGACTCGCCTTGTTAAAGCAAAAGCTAGGAAAAAACATTCGTGTTCATGGAAAATTACTGATATGAGTAAACATTCTGAAACTGTAGTGCCGCTAAAAATTTTGTTTAGGAGGGGACAACCAATGACCACGTGAGTTACCGATGTCGTCTTGGGTCCAACTGTTCTATCCTTTACTTTGTAACAGCTGAAAATTGATATAAAACCACCAGTAAAATCTTAGCGAGTGTGTTTCGGGGACCATGGCTTTTTCGACCTCATTCTAACTGCGATGCTGTTTTGAAGCCTCACCAGAATCAGACCTAAGGGTCCCTGAACTTGTAATAGTAGCAGCAGAGAAGTCCGTGAATCATCTCATGAAGACAGCAATGCTGTAACGGCAGGCACGTAACCAGCTTGGGATACCAGGATGAAGCGAAAAGTTTTATGACGGGAGAAATAAATGTAGAATAGTTTTACACTATGTGCAATACTATTTTCCAAGGAAGGCAACAATTTTTTCAAGGGGTGTTGTGGCCCCCATAGTTATGGTCTTGTGTAGTGGAACCAAATAAGAAGGTAATGTGCTTTTGCAGTACAGTTTGTATTGGGCAGGTGATGAAAAAAGCGTGAATAAAGCTATTTGGAGAAATATTTCTCAAAAATCATCTAAGCAGTGTTGAATATAGTTTTATTTAAGCCGAACATAGAAGATATGCATGCGGTCCCCTATTTCCATCTTGCTACATCAAGTTCAGCCAAAAGACTTTTGGCATTAAAGAGTTGGCTGCGAACGTATAGTTGATATACACATTTATTTCCTTTGGAGGTATGAAAACATACCTTGTTGTATTATTGTGTAATTTTCGGTATTGATCTTTGAAATAACGTTTTGGTTCACCTTCAGAATATTTAAACCGTAGATCTGCTTTTCATAATTTGGTGACAGCCATTGGTAATAAATCAATTAACATGTTTCAGTCACCTGCTAGAAGTTACACTATGTCGATTTTTAAATTAAACCACTGATACATATGAACCATGCAGAAACAGACCAACATTTTCGTACTGTTACACATGACTCATGGGTCCCTCAAGCAGGTTCATGGGTCCCGACGCATGAGGTCCTTTGATCCACTTGAGTGACGAATGAAAAAAGTCATGTAACTTTTAAGGTTTTAGTAATTTTTCTCCGTAAATTCCCACAAAGCTTGCCACAACCCTAAGACACTTGCAGCAAAAATTTGAACAAAAAATGTTGCACCGTGTTGCAGCTACGCTTGATATCATAACAAGTGGCTCGTAGGTGCCGACTTTCCCCTACTTTGCCCAGAACTTCATGTATTTTGCGAACATTTTAATAGATTTTGCCCAGATTTTCGCGGAATTTGCCCGGATTTTCAGGGATTTTGCCCGGATTTTCGACAAATCAAAAGTTCTGGGCCCCTGCACTGCACGCCGCCTCCTACACCTCTGTTTAACTCGACCAGTTCTCTCTCCGGCCCGAACACCATAATTGTAAGTATTAGTGTTCGCGGCAGAACCTCTACAGGAAAGACGATAATTGCTTTGAGAAAACCCAAATCCATCCCGAGCAAGATTTACAGTCACTTAGCTGCCCAATCTTCGCAGTAAACCGGACTTCGCATCCCCCAGAGACTCCCAAGGAAAGGCGTGACAAATAACGTTGCAGCCAGGTTCAGCTGCAGGGCCTGAAGACTAAAGAAATGACTCTCTCCTGCCTATCGGTTTCCCGTACCCCGGCTAATTGCTCTGCATGGCTGAAGATCATGGCCTACCCTTGAAAGAAACAATATGATCCATAGCTGTAGACCTGTCATGCGTCACCACTCCTGGCCTGAGTGGAAATGGGAACAAATGATGACCAAAAGATATTTTAGTTTCTCAAAACGCGTAGAATTCTTTATCTCCGATTGCAGTTTAGGATCGTGCCCCAGACTCAACTGAAAGCATAAATGCTCTAAGAAAGAGTCGAAGTTACAATATTTTGTGCAATTCTGAATTGCTCTTCTAGTTGGTGCAGATTAGGCATTATTGACATGTGATCAATAAGGATCTATTCGGCAAGAGCTGAATAATGCAGTAGTATACAAGCTTTTAGAGTAAATCTCACATTTCACAAAATCCCTTGCCTTTCTATTCCCTAAAATACCCTCCAGAATGACTTTTAAAGCTGAATATGGATTCCTGCAAAGTTGCACATTTTAGCTAATAAGACCAGGCAGTTTTTGTCAAATTAAACTTGTAACAAGATCACAGCCAATGCGCTTAAATTTATAAGACATATGATTGTTCTTCTGCACATACTTGCTTTCCGGCAAAGTGACTCAAAAGCCAAATCAGACTTTTTCAATCTGCTGCGTTTCGAAACCTTTCCATGCAAAACAGGGCACTGTTTCAGCCATGTGCATCTGGTAAACTTTTGCACAGGCGCGGATTGGTTTATAACGATGTCTTCAGCAAACTGAACAAAAATTTCCTTTCTTTGCGTGTGCTGTACTATGCAATGCAGCCAAACGTTCACACTGCGTCAATGATTAAGCAAGGTAAGTCACCTCTCGAAACGCAAGAAGCCGCAATAAAAAGTCCAGTACCTGATTAAAGCATGTTCTGATTGGACAACTTCTTGGCGTTGAACCGCCAACAGTTTAATACCTTGTTGTCCTTACTACAACTTGAACTGTTTCCTGCCGTCAATTGCTGCTTTCTCGAAGCAGAAATGTATGTGAAGGTTCACGCTTCTTTCAACTTGTTCAAACCTGCTAAAAGTGATGAAACAGGCGTTTAGGTAAACACTGCTACCATCATCAGCATGGTATATAGGATCGACAGCCAACTCCGTGCAAGCTTTGATAGCCAGTAGGAAGTATCTTAACCATGAAACAAAATTGCAGTAAGCTTGCTGCCGCTGATATCTCACAGCGCTGATGATGACAACAGCGTTTGCCGAAACGTAGACGTTATCACGTTTACTTTCATTTGTTGCTGCTGTGCCCGTTATTTACACTATAAGCCGGTTCAACAGTCGCTTTCCTGTTTGTCATTGTTAAATCACCATACTGATAATGAAACGAAAATGCTAAACAACAGGCATTCTCACTTGTTTCCTCCGAAAACAGCGTTTGTTGCTTATCGACATATGCGAAACCATTTGATTTTTGTCTGTCTTTTTCCCTCTATGCTTTTTCATCATGCAGGCACTGGGATGAATAATTAGGAATGACAACTCGAATCATCAGAGCGGAAGAAAAGGAAGATCATATTTACATATGTTGGAGTTTGTTTTTGCAGGTACTCGTCCAACCTGAACCTGCTTTAGAAAAACACGTGAGAACATATCTATCCAACCTCGTTAACACCATGAAGATGAAATTTGATTCCCGTTCCTACAAACGACCCACAAACAAGCAGCTGTCGACAACACCGCTGTCAAGTGTTGCACTCCCTGTCCCTGTTAAACTAATCTTGTGTTTTCACTGCAGCAACAACTTACATGTCGTTTGTAAGATGCATTTGTGCTGCAGCGTAATTTATACAGTGAGCTGCAGCAGGAGTGGAAGCGTTAAAATATCCCGTATGCATTCAAACGATCAAATTCAGGCGTGGACATTTGACATTGTGGAAATGAAATTCTCAAATCCTCAGGATGCCACTGCAATGCCATTGAATGCAAGTCGGTGATGGTGCTGTGATGCAAAACATTTTGGTTCCAACAAGGCACAAATTTCCTAACACTAAAATTCTCAATTTGCAATTGTCAGAAAAGGAGAACAGAACCAAACTACAAATTATAATTGCTCTGTAACAAACTTTCTGGACAAATCTAAGTGAAATTACAGTTCGACTGAACACAGTGTCATACTTTGACTAAAGCCTTGAACAGCAAATCAAAGCGATTGTACATGTTACATCTTATGATTGTTGCTGTTTGATAAAACTACGAACCGACGTCTTTGACTTGTTCAAGCGTATCTCCGAAAACGCTTCGCAATGATCACCGTGTGAGGTTTTTGAAGTTTTGGTTTTTAAAGCAACATTTATGGAACATTACAAATGTTTGCACAGTGCGAAAAAATAAAACATGACATTATCTTTGTGTCATTTTCCCCCCCGCTCCATGCTTTAACCCAGTAGTTTTCAACCTGGGGGTCGTTTGCCTTTTTTCTAAGGGTCGCGAGAGCTTCTGAAAAAAAATGTTCATAATTTCTTCTATATTTTATATTTAGTATATGGAACCACTTTTTGTTGTGTCCAAAATAATAGGATCTCCTTGCAACAATGTTAGCCTGTTTTTTCATTCAAAAATTGTGTTAAGTGTGATTATGACCATTATAGTACTGTTGCGTTTGGCAACGCACGAACAACTTTGTGACGTAAGAGTGCTGCGTTTGCAAATTAGATATCTGAATGCGGTAGCTAACTTGGGAGTTATTCTAATTTTCAGTGAGTTGTGCTGTTGAGTGATTTGCGTAAGGCACGGGTCTCTCTCACTGATGCTACCACGTACATTAATTTAATAATTGAGTCATTGTTCAACACAGTGATATCGTAAGTTATTTTTCACTCATTTTGATTTTCTATTGTGCAAACACAACTGCATTACTGTACATATGTCTGACTGGAAATTTTCGGAAGGGGGCCATAAGGTTAAATTGGATTGCAAAATGGGTCGCTGCATGAAAAAGGTTGAAAACCACTGCTTTAGCCACTGCATAAAATGTATAAAATAGCCTGGCTTCTGCATTAAAATTGCAGAAGCATGGCTCGAAACGATTTGGTCAGGGCAAACATATGTCGCTTTGTTATCACTCACTTTTGAGATCGTCCAGTTTGATGCACTGTTTTTCATCATCAACATTCCCAACACAAAAAAACGAACGAACTAATGAGCACAAAACTTTTTTACACAATCTCAGAATGTGGTTTTAATCTGTTTGTACAGTTGTACACGTAGCATGCTTCTAACAGTCGTTACTAAATTGCTTCAAAGTAATGAAGCAGTATTGCAGTCAGAATTTTGGAGTGAGAAGCCATCACCTTATAATGTTGTAACATTTAAGAGTGATAAGGAATTAATAACAAATACAGTAAAAGGATGGATTGCATTCCGTGACTAAAGTTTTTGTACTAGTTTTTAAAAACTTACTTGGTGCAGTACCCGTATGTGGTGACTTGAATTTACATAACTCTAGCACAGTAAAACCAATTAGGCGTCTTCTTGTCTGAAATCGAAGATCAGTCAGAAGAAACTCCTGATTGCCCTCAAGAATAAGAAGTTGGCAGCAATGACAGCGTTGTGTGTGACAAACAAAGAATGATTTTCAAAACGCAATCGAAATTTCTGAGACAATCAACTTAATTATCTCTTGGATCGGTGTTATGCAGTTTGTTTATGAAAACTCGTTCTTCAGATAACATTAGATGTGGTAGGGCGACCGACAGATAATACAACGTTAATCAAGCACTGATCAAATCACATTAGCTCATGGCGCAAGAGAGATTGGAACAATCAGAAAACCTTTGTTGATTACAACGTGTATTGGGTTAACTTTCAAATTCGACAAGCTGTGCACACGGTGGAAGTGACAGCGCTGAATGCGGGGTACGTCGTCGTTTGCCGAAGTAATTCCGTACATTTGTGCTCTTCGTTAATATTTTATATTCTGCAACAACGAAGGTCTATCAGCAGCTAATTAGAAATACTTACGAGTTCAGCAGTGGTTGGCCAAATTCGAAAATAATAGACTTCGCAGGTATTCCAACAGTTTAATGATTCTGGCGCTTTAGCAGATTTAGCCAAACAAAATTGTGGCAAAAACTGAGGGAAAGTTTCTTAGAAGACAACACCAACATTTGCTTAATTTGTTGTTCACAAAACTTATCCTAGACTTACTTTGGCAACAAAGTAATCCTAGACTTACTTTGGCACGTTTTCTTGCTGAAAAGATCCTGACGTAGAATGCAAAAGCCTGACATGACTTATGCTTGATTGTGCACGAAGCATATAACTTCTCATTATGTGCGGTTGGGCAGGAAAACTTACTCATTCTCATCTTTGATATTTGCGAGCAGCAGCTTACGCTTCTGTTGCTGTTACGCATAATAATACCAAGCAACTTTTACAACACCTAGGTCATATATCTGATCACACATTTTTTACTATGAGTGTCATTGGCTATATTGCGTTTGAAGAAATATAACTGTGAAATAAAAATGAAGCAAAATTTCGCAAACAAACATTTATTGACGAGTAAAGAGTTGTATGAATATTTTCAAGCGACAAACCCGATCACCCTGCGACATTTGTCAAAAGTGCCTGGACCATGCTTTTGAATTGTCAGTGGATCTGTTCCATTGTGCTTCCAACTGTGAAGACGACACTGCCGGTTCGAAAAAAATGCGGATTTAGAGAAGTATTATCCTCTGCTCAAACGCAATCCGAGTGACAGTAACAGGATTCCAAATAATGCTTGCTTTGGAGAATGATAGCCAAATGCAGACAAAAAATGCGACTGAAGGCGCAGCTGCAAATACACAAAATCGTCTCGTATATATGCCCTACGTCAGCTAAATCTGTCATCAGATTTTATTTATATCAAGAAAAAATGATGCCCACGTTCGCTCCTCTATTGCATTGCGCGTATTTCCCTGTTGATTTTGTTGCCAAGCTTAAGTTTTATCTCTGAACATTTTTTGAAAGAAAGACAAAGATGTAAAGCTTCATTCAGTATATAGCCTAGTCTAGCAACTATGGTGGCTGCCGTAGTGATGGCAACTCAGGCAGTTTATCTTCATTTCCCGCAGTGTGCCGCAAGAGTTCACCAACGTAATGTAACAATACATTATTAATCAACATTTGCAAGTTACAAGCTATTATGTTAAAGTGTCTCACGAAGATGTTGAGTTATAAATCGATAATTAAAGGTACACATGATTTATTCATTTATCTTTAACTGGGCGGCGCAGGTGGTCTGCGATGTAATTGAGCCAGCAATTAATCTTTGAAATTTGCTTAATTTTTTATTAAGTGCTTCATTTCTGTTAGGTGAAAATGCGTCTTCAATACGCCGTATAGTCGGGTTCCCGATTATTGCAGCATGATTCATAGTTTTCATTAAACGTCGACGTAATTTCGTAAATACTGAGGGAAAATAATTATGCGTCTTGATAATTGATTTTCAAAGAACAAAATTTAACCATTTGACGCCTCGAATAACCGTATTACTCGTCAATAAAATGCATAAGATGTTCGTGGCATACTGCAGTGCCTGCCTCAGATTGACATTTTGCCCTTGCACAGCGCTGTAACACATTGTTGAAGCAGAGCTGTGAAAGCTACTTTAGGAAACGTAAGAACGTAACTGTAACATAGCCACGGACTTGCTATGTCTTGATTTTGCACTTTTTCATGACAAGTTTCTTAACTCAACGCTGTACCTAAAAAGTGTTAATGAATTACAATGCAATATAAAAATAATTAATACATTTTGAGCTTCTGTTTTCTTCACAGCGTCAACAAATAGAGTAAGATGTTCTTTTCAAGAAATGTATGTAGTCAAACTTTAAGGCCGACGTTTTATTTGGCTGTTTTGACAATTTTTGCATACGTTTTTACAAGTCCAACAAAGGTAAAGAAATGGCTTCGGTCTTCCACAAATTACCGTCTTGCTTGACGAATGCTTCACTTATTATCCTGCTGGCCACACCATCCTTTGAGCCAAATTATTGACGAGCTACACAACAGAGGATATTATCGTTCGTTGCCGTTTCTATAGGAAGCCTCCAATGATCGCCAGGCAACAATGCGAAACACATTCTGCCACTTAGTAGAGCAAAGTGGTCGAATGAGCCAATCCGCAATTATTGGTCTTACATGTAGGTGGGCATTTCAGGGCCTACTTGATCCTCTGCCATTTCTGGCCATCATCGCAATCAAACATTAATAAACTAGCGAGCCAGTAATGGCGGGTTGCGGGAAGCGTTTATGTTCGTTTCTCGTGAGAAAAGCCCAAAGAAGAAAAACGTCTTTCCATTCTGCGCTGGGCCGGACGATTAGCACTCCTATTGCTTGACGACTTTGACACGAGCACTAGCAAAGCTGCAATAAATCCTATAAATATATATTGTGAGGCGTTTTGTTCGAAAAACAGAATGAAAAACGGCGTAACATGTAACAGAAGCCATCTCCTTTGCCAAGGGTTCGCCATGACGTGGTGGTGATCAAGCGCGCGAATAATAATATCATTGCTTCGGTATTTCGTAGCCGGTTAGGAGTCGACAGAATGAGCTAAAATAGAAGCACGACAATATCAACACGCAGTGAGGGAATGTGATTGAACAAGAATTGAATAAGAAGACAAAAATTCATTAATTGCCTAAGTATTCCAGGCCAGGTTGGACGCAGAAACAGCATCACCGTTCGCAGGGTAAATTATCAGCGCATACATTTCGCGATGGAAAGCGGCAGTGCAGGGTGGTTGGTTTGCACCTGCAGACGATGATAGATGAAGGAAAAAAGAGCCGAATAGAAAAAAGAGACGAATAGAAAAGAAAACTCGTATAATCGGGTTTTGTGTTGTCTGGGAAGGCTTGCACAAAATGGAAGCTCCGGCAGTCCTGGTGACCTCTCTGAAGAGGTTTGCGTTTTTCTATAACAAAATGTATGGAAGATTCTAGATTTAGCATCGACGCTGTATCAGATTTAACAGTGACAGAGTGCATCGTTTGAGAACACATCTTACAGGCTCTTACCTTTCGGCAGTCGGTTTTAGGATTTGCGAGGTGCTTGAGAAAATCAGTACATTTTATTTTCTTCTTCCCCAGAAACAACTGACAAATAATCTTTATTGCAACAGAACGCGTTTTTTGTTTAGTAAAAATTGAGTTTGCGTTGCAATGGATTCGTCGGATTTTTCGTACGTTCTTGGGGACAAAAAAGCAGTCCCTTCGGGCATCACAGTCCCAAACTCCCCCGCAAACTTGAACAATGTTTGCTACAGTTTTTCGATTGATAACTTGCTCAAACAGGAACGAGCATCGCGTGTTCAGCAACAAAAGCATAAAAGCAATTACCAGCAAGCTTGGCAGAAACATCCAGTTGCGGGGCCTGTTGAAAACACAATAACAAAAGAGGAACCAGCGGCGTTTGACCACGTGTGGACTCATAGTATTAAAGCAAACGTTGGTGAAAACCAGATGAATACGGCATCTGTTCCGTCGTTATCTGAGGAGCACGCAATCAATTTTGCCTCATCAACGCGTTGGGACAAAACAGGACAAGGACTGCCAGTCAAGCAAGGAAGGAAAATGCTTGCTTTTCAATCAAGAGGAGTGGAGCATAGCTTGTTCCCGAATCCGCGGTTGGCCTTTGATCCAATCGGTAAGTACAGAGTTTTCTTGGCTGTAAATCAAAAGAATAAGTAGTTGCATGCAATATGTTCGGTACAGATCGAAACGCTGCGTGCTTCTATGCCGATGCAGTTGTGCAACATTTGAGAGGGTGATCCTATTCAAATTACAAATAAAAAAACTTGTGCTTCTTTGATTGGTTTCATATATTGGTTCACAGAAGTAGAAGAAAAATTAAAATGCATCAGCAACATCTCTGTCGGCATGTCCTTCAGCACTGGCTGTTATTCTGTTTTGGAGCAATGCAGCATCTCGTAACTTTAGTGAGCGACATCGGAAGTGCGAAACTGTCCGATGAAAGTCAATTTTTCAGTAAAAACAAAATCTGGTATAGAGACACATTCTTGACAAGATTGAAAGAAATGCAAAAAAATGACACACGCTAAGGAAAATTTTGTTACCAGGCAGTTTTCGTTACAGGACAACACAGCCTGTTCTGCAGCTCTTACATTCCCGCTTTCCTGGGACTTCGAGACCTGCCTCTCGCACATGGTTCTTCTGCCTTCAACCAGTTGTCGAAAGCAGAGAGGGCAATCAGCGACTCGAGGAAGAGAAAAGGTGTGGAGACAGCATATGGTACTCCCTAACGAAATGTTTGCATCTGCATGTTTCTAGATATTATAACAATTCCGTAATTCTTTTACGATCCATGAAACTCCTGTTACGCTTGGTGCAGTTATCCGAAATTTAATTGAAACATGGACAGGTGTAGTAAGCAAATTGTTTCCACGTTATGGTCCTTCGACCCTCATGCAACTTGGCTTTATTTTACTTGAGCCTTACAGCAAAAAAACTCAAATCAGTGATTTCAACAACTGTAGTTTCTCAAAGTTTCGATTTCAGAAAAAAACGTAGCAAAAATTGAAGAGAAGCTGGCTTTAGGGAATTGTTATAAAAACTTTTTTTTCGAAAAAACATAAATAAAGTTATTTGTCAAAGTTTAAGTGAATATAAAATAAGTGTAGAGAACTAACCAAAACTCTAGAAAAAATCTTTCTACGGGTTGAAATTCTATTTGGGAAAAAGTTGCAAACGGAACTGGGAATCAATGTGGGATAATTTGAAAAAGTCTACATTGCCTTGTCGTGACAATGAGTGAAACTTAATCAAAAATTTCAGCCAGCCTTTTCATCAAATCATGCATTTCTGGTGACCGCGTAACGTCACGCTCGTTCCCATCTTCCAGGACAAATCTCTGAAGAAACGACCAGCGAGAGACACAGCCCACATCAGACTTGCTCAGCAAGCCTCCCCAGGCATTCGGTTTTGTCCAAGCCGAAGAAAATGCGGAAAGCCAGGACTGCATTCACCGACGATCAGCTCACTCAGTTGGAAAAAAGCTTTGACGACCAGAAGTAAGATGCGCAACCTTTGCGTGGTTTGCTGTTATCTGCAAATGCTCGTGTTTTTGCGAAAAGCCAACATAAGTTCCGTTAGCGGAAAAGGACCAAGGACGTAAAGTGGGAAATAGACTAAATTTCAAAAACGTTTATGAAGTTTTTCGGCGTTTTTCTAATTCGAGGCTTTGCAGAACTTTACTCAGTTGAAATTTATGCTTGTTACCTCTCTGCTACAACAACTGAATTCAGTCGCCTGTTTTGTTCTTCACCAATGCGACCGCCTCAGGAGATGTTTCGGAGTGTCCATTTCACGCTGTTCGTCTGTATAGTTTAGTGCTGTTTTCTTGACTTTGAATTCCAATGTAGGACGTTTAACAGTTCACAGAAAAGTTGTAGAACTTTTGCGAAAGTTTTATGACAAAACCAAATATTATATTCAACATTATTTTGTCTTCTGACGTATTAAGTACAGTCTTGCAAGACCTAAAGCTATCGTCGTGCGCAGAATGGGTTTTCAAACCCTGTATATATATGTGCAAGGATTATCATTAGATCAGTGTGCCTTTTTATTCTGGGAGTCGGTAAATATTAATTTTTAGCTTGCAAGGTTTTTAATCAGTATCAAAAGCAACAGGCAAAGTTTTGAAAAAAATTTCAGGTGTTTGTGGTTGACAGAAAATGATGAAAGAAATGGTCTATGTGTTCCCTAAAGTTGTTGATAAATGCGTAGTTTGGTTCACCGAGCAGTACATTTCGAAGCGTGCTAAATATGACATTATTTGCAAATGAAAGGCTTTTGAAATTCTATTTTAGTCAGTTGATTAAAATTTAAACAAACAGGTTTGCTCTTTTTTAGGTTACACTACAGTTCACCTACTTCTGGTATTCTGTATATTCTTTTACTATATTAATTGTAGTACGTTGTACTCTTTGGTGAAGTAGTAAATTCTGCTTAATTTTTTTAGAAAAATAACACCGAAGTTTCAATTGCTGATTTGCAATATTATGAAAAATTTTAACAAACTAAATCGAAATAAAGTACAAGACAATCATTTTAAGAAAGTATCTCTACCTAGCCATTTTTTCAACCAACAGATATCTATCAGTAAAAGACAGAGTGGAACTTGCAAGAAGCTTAGACCTGACTGACACTCAAGTAAAGACTTGGTACCAGAACCGGCGGTGAGTTGTTAGGTCCACGCAGGCTCGCAGAGCGTATAGTGATATGTAGGCGTTGTGACTTGTGAGCCAGCCTTTCAAATTCTTTAAATGCCTAACTTCGCCTTGTGCAGAGAATCAGTTTTTATTTTTGGCAATAAACACTTCAGTGCGTTGGTTTCAAATCCAAACATGTTAGCAACACATTTGGACTCCTTTGAAAATTCTGCCCGTTCCCATGTCAGGTTCCCCAAGACATGGACGATTTCTAACATATCGTTCGCAAACGAGCTTTCAGTAATTACGTTTCGTACGTATTTCGCTTTCGCCGAGACCTGCGACGTTGCACACCCCGCATAATAAGCGTTTTACTGTCGCAAATCACACACTGGCCGGTGCGTGTGCAGCACTAATTTCTCCTTAATTAGACCCACAGGAATTCTCACGTAAAATGAGCTTCTTGTGGGAAGAAGTGATAAGCTTTACTGCCGATAAACTGAATGCCGCCACATTCTTGACCACAAACCCTAACTAAAGGATTGCTGCTAGTTTGCACGGTGCGGTAAAGCAGTGCATAATGTGTTCATATTTATCATTCAACGCACGCGCCGCCACTAAAGCTGGTAGGCTGGGTTCGAAGACTTGAAGAATGATACTTGTGGCCTGCCATTGCTCGTGCGCTCTGCGTTAATGGTTGGGTGCAAAGAAACGGTTCACGCGCGGTGCTGGCCTTGACTCGCCACCAGTGCAGTATTCACTGTGAAAGC
>JGI24022J15233_10003585_pt1 | contig 15492 bp, 6 predicted proteins | sample Ectturendosymbi2_FD_15233 | JGI IMG/M metagenome (IMG submission 15233)
AAAATGTAAAGTTTCTACCTTATGTGGTTTTTGCGATATAAAAATTTTTAATGTGTGCAGGACTTTATGGACACCCTGTATTAAGTATTCACCAGTTAAACTTACAAGGGGGCCACGGCTCATGAAAGTTTGAGAACCACTGCTATAGAAGATTCGAAATACCTCACGGTTTTCAGATACCTCAGATGGTTCCGCTGGCTCCAAACCAAGACGGGACCAAGCACGGTTGCTGATGTAATCACACCACGTAGTCTTTGTTCGATCTCTGGACCGCTTTCCCGTGGGTGTAGCCAGCAGATCTTGCCTCGCCAACCTTTCGTGGGGTATTCTGGATACAGGGCCGAACCATCGTAACTGAGATTTCTCTATTCGGAGAAGTGGCTCGACATTCAGGGCTTTACGAATTTCACAGTTGCTCACTTTGTCGCGAGGGTTCCAGGGTTGATGTAATTAAACCCGACCCCCAAAAACACCCGTTTTTTGCTTTTTTTAAATACCACTTAGAAAAAACAATAAAACCCACCAAAAAACCCACTCTTTACTTTTCCTTTCAAAAATCTGCTATGAAGTAAAAAACAAAATAAGCAGCACGCTTGTACAGTCAACTGTAAAAATTTTTTAATCAAACAGAACGAACAGTAACGAAACTTGAAGGACTTGAAGAAAAGAAAAGAAAAGAATAATTCGAACAGAGCAAATTATAATGGTTATCTTCTTCAGCTATGTTGAATCGGTATATTTTAACCAATTTTCTGCCTTGTTTGCATGTAAACTTTCTGATGTTGGACCATGCCAAATCCTAATATGTTGATAAAATACACTCTATAGATGCTGAATTAGCAGGGCATGCGACGTGAAACTGCAGAGGTTGTATGGGAGTGTCTTTTCTCTGTTGGCTGTGGGTATGCTTGCCAAGCCTTACGGTGAACTGATGCAGAGCTGCGTTTGGTTTACGAACTGCTGTATCAAATCCCCTTGTTCCAGCCGTCCGTCGCTTGTGAACACCACCCCAAGGTGCTTGAACTCTTCCCACCTGCTTTATTGTATTGCGACTTACAGCGCACACTGGGCTTGGTTTCTGTATAGGCATAATGCCTTAGTCAGTTTCGTGCTAATTTTTCATTCCTGCTTGGTCGCGCACAGCAGATCAAATGCATGTTGAAGAACCTGTTCAGAGGGCGCAAGCAGCACCAAATCGTCTGCATAAATCAAACGGTTTGATCCTGCAGCTTCAAACTGTGATACCCTCGTCGACTCGGCTGTGACTGCCTGTCCAATTCGTACAGACTGGGGGTACACAGCGTGCGGCCGTCGATAAAAATTTCTGCGGCCGTGCACATGTAATTTAAAATGTGCCCTGCATTAACAAAAACTCTTTGTCTACTGTATGTGGATACCTAGTAGAAAGACAGACAAACATGTGTGGACGCAGAGTAGGTTCAGTGTGTGGAAGCTGAACAGAAGCAATGCGAAAAATAATAAAAGTAGCTTTGAACTCACTGACGGCCGTAATTCATAAAAACAAACGTAATGAGGTCGGAAATAGCGAAAAGGTTGTATAGCCCTAATATGTTTGTGAAAATGTTCACAACGTATAACCACAGTCAACATAAACTGCAGGCATAGGCGTAGCCAGGGGGGAAAGGGGCCATAGCCCTTCCAAATTTTTAAAAAACATAGTCATTTTGTGCTTTGAGAGGCGTTTTTCCAAAAGTGTTATACGCCTACAATCAAACATTTTGCCCCCCAAATTTTATGGCCCCCCCAAATTTCTGGTCTGGCTACGCCACTGACAGCAGGCGAGAAGAGTCTCAGAGTATCACCTTCAGCGGTGAAATCCTTGTTGCTTCTCCTAGTGTCTTATCAATGCTGACGTTGGTTATAAAACACGTTTCAATCAGTTCTATTCTGTTTGACCATAGCAAGCACCACTACAGAAGTTTTAATAGTCCCTTCAAAATTGTTGATTGGCTCCTGGACAGATCTTAGCGTTGACTCCGGATCCTGCTCCGGCGTAAAATGCAAACTCCGACAGGAGTCAACTCCGGCACTCCTGCTCCGTGATCATCTCTGATCCACGGTGAACGGTTGTGATTTAACTCCACCGACACAGACACAAACTCTGAGCAGGAATAAAACAACTTACCAGCCAGTAACAGGCTGCCGTCAACGCCGTACTCCCGCAACACTTCCCCAAAGTTTTTCCCGACGAACCCGGCCTTATGCTTTATCGAGATCGACAAAACATGCGTAGATATCTTTGCCATACTCCCGAGACTTCTCAAACATTTTGTGGACAGTGAAATTTGGCCTGTAGTGCTACGCACAGGACGAAAACTGTACTGGGTATCCTCCAGCTTTGGTTCAATTGTGGAGTTACAGTTGATAAATACTGCAGCTCAAGTCCAACACCGCTCTGTGAAAAAATATTTCGCAAGGCTGTCTGGAGATGTACTTTTAAACGCCAGACCCTACTGTCTGCTGTGTGTATGTATCAAAGCTGTTACTGTAGGTGCAGGGGTGACCATCGAGCCGGAGTGCACTCCGGCCAGAGTCCGCGATTTTTGCCGGAGCAAGACCCGGTGTCGAGATTTTAAAGAAAAACCGGAGCAGGAGTAAAATTTGCAGCTTTATCAGGAGCTGGATAACAGCTTTTTCAAATTAGTTTTTCTCTGACAGGCTAATCGTTAGATTAAATGCTGGCTCACCGCTTAAATTGGGATAGTGAAAATTCAGTGCGAGCTGGTCAGGATTAGAGAGGGTGACACACTGACTGGCGCATAGCCAATGCTTCACTGCTGTATCACAGAAATAGTTTTTTTGTTTTGTGGATATGTCAGTACTAGACGTTTTCCCTGTGCGCTGGTCATATTTTGAGCGGCATTTACAATTTGTTATTTTTAGTGAAATGTACAAGACAACAGCAATGCAGTTTCAGCCAAGCCAACAGAAACGCAGTTTACTTCAGGCTATTCCTAAACATGCCATTGTTAACTTGCAAGTTCACAATATAATAGGGGATAATTTAATTGTGTGAATACGGTTGTGTGTGTTTTTTCAATGTAACTTCTGTGACTTTGTTTGTAGAGGCTAATAAGTGAAAAGATAGCAGCAGTAGTTGTTGTTGTTTCATTGTACTTGTGCCTAAAGCAGAAAGAGTTAAACGAAATGAAAAGTTAAACAAGAAAAACTTGTGCTGGGGCTGTTTTGCCTTTAGTTAAACACGATTGGTTGAAGTAGTCACGTGACAAGTTCGATACAAAATGAAACAATGAGTTGCGCAGAGACATGAAACCACTAACTGCTTGCCAGCACTAAAACCATGACAATACTCATCCATATTGGCTAAAGGCTAAATAGGTCCAGCAGTGCTTTTGCACTGCAAAATAGAACGCCTCATATTTTGCCTCATGAGGCAAAAGAGACGCTGCTTTCAAGTTTTCGGAGTGTAAACGGGAGTCAGAGTGTAAATTTCCAATGTGCTCAGGAGCTGGAGTCAGTTTTTTGGAAGAGGAGCAGGAGTCACAAAAGTGACTCCGATCACCTTTGATTAGGTGATACCTATTTCGTCACCAGAATGAACTGAAACTGCAGGTTCTGCCTCTGTTTTCTGAAAAAAATTTATATCAAGGCCGTCTGGTCATCTTTTCAAGCATCTGACCGAACAGAGCCATGTTTTCGCTATCAATCGTAGCCGTGTCTATTCATGATGTGGCAAAATTGCGTTTACTTACACCCAGGCTAGCTCAACTTTATTTGCACAACCAGTCGCATAACCAGCTGCATTGAAATTGTTTCATTTTTCTTACACTCGAAACTAATTTGTTGTCGTAAAGAGTTGATTGTCAGAGAGCTTCAATGATTAAATTTCGTTTGCCTTGACTGAAAAACTGTATTCGTCGTGATTTCGGTGGTGCTGCATACAGGATCCATTTTGTGTTCTGCGTCTGCTTTGGTATCATCTTCGCTGTAAAGTCCGAAATGCGACGTCGTGGTCTGTCAAAACAATCAATTCCATCTGCACCGTAGAATTTGTCGTTAAGCGGTTGAGGTAGATTCGTTTCGGTTTTGCTGACATACCGCAACGTTGTTTGGAAAGAGCATAATTTTTCAGTTTTCGGTTTGAATTTTCAGTAGTATGTCGTTTGGCACGCTACTAAAAATTGGGTTCTCTTAGGCGCTTAACAGATTTTCGCTGTAACACTTTCCTGACGAATTTGTAAGCATCAGTTGCTCGAGCAAAATGCAGCAACTGCGCCTGTTATTAGGATGTCAAAGGTGAACCTTTTGATACTTGTGTGATGACAAATGTCTTCATGGTAATTTGCTCGTGTTGACAATCATGATGGTTAAGTTCGGGACGGCATTTGATGTGCAGACAGGTCGATAATACCATGTATCTACATGCAAAAGTCAACGCATCGAGATCGCAACATCTGTAAGCGAAGCTATGTAGAGACAGCCAAGATTTTTTCTGACAATAATAGCATAGATGTAATTTTTTTAATTCATTAAAACGGTATTTTTTTTGGCAAAAGGCATTGTCTTCACAGAATTGTAGACCCCGTAGTGGCTGCAGGGCGTGATTGCCAGTGTCATTTGTTCATCGAATTAAGCATGCGCTTTTTTCCCATTTGTTCAGAGAAGCTATTTGGTGACTTAAGGTATGTACTTGTCTTTTACTCGTGTTCTTGGATGTCCTGTCACCCGCCTCTCGTCATGAAGCGTATGTTGTTTCTTCACTCTGCGACTTGATAAAACTTGTAATTTGTTCACGTACTGCCAAACGAATAGGGGCATTGACTCGTGGCAAAAATATATTTTTGCGCTGTGCGACGGGAATTTGTTATGTATGAGGCAGTTGTTTTATTTTTTGTAACGGGTCCGCGGTTTTTCTCCTGCACCTAATTAAAGGAAAATCGGATGTGAAAATGCAGTGTCTTGTTCCCTATGTCTGCCGTAACTGTCTAATGAAAATAAGGTAATGATTTAAATAACTGTTTTCTGCACATAATCAAGTCGAAATTAGTGGGGGTGCCACAGACAATTCAGAGAATGCACTTGATCTGTGGGTCTCATGTAGATATTATAACTCATCAGAAATAGCTCTCATTTTTAATCAGCATTGCAAGGATAGTCTTCATTGTTCATGTAAATATTGTAGGTTTGTCTAAAAATTTATGTAAACTACAAAATTTCATCACTCAGGTAAGGTAAACTCCTGATATAATAGCTATTAATAAAACTAGAATTAAGTGCACTGTACCAATTATATGTAATGTTATTCTGCCGGGTTATAAATTTATACATATTTGTACTGACAAGAATGCTGGAGGTGTTAGTTTATATATGAAAGGGCGCATAGATTTCATTACATTATCTAATTCAGAAGTAAGAAGCTGTGATTGTGAAACCCTATGATAGAGACAAGAATTGACAATAGAAAATATGCTGTTGGACTGGTGGCATATTATACAGACATCCTGATCCTTATTTCAAGAAATTTTCAGACAGAGCTGTTTGGTATCATAGAAGAGTTGAATGATAAAAAGTGTACATATTGTGTCTGTGGTGACGGTATTGTTAATTTAATGATATTCTAAAGTCAAATGGGTTACATTACAGGTTATGTTGATGTACTGCATAGTCTCTCATGTAAATTGCTTATTGGCTAACCAGTTAGAACAACTGAACATTCAACCACTTTCACTGTACGCTTCTATACTAATGATTTTAAAAACAGCATTGTTTATGGTTTTGCAATAGATTACGTTTCGGATCATTTACCAATTTTTGCAATTATCTAAAAAATAACACCACGATTGCATCCTAAAGGCAAAGTTAGAAAACTGAATAGCCCCAATGCGAAACATTTTCTTGCTGACTTAAAATCTCAGTAAAATTCAAAATAAACTAAGATCAATTTGCTACGGTCAATTTGCAGTTTAAAACGTTTCATGCACTGTTAGAGGACTACGCCCTTTTAGTTTATGCTTTACGAAAAAAACAACAATTATCTAAAAAGCCATGGATGGCAGTTCATATTTCTAAAGAGATTAGGAAACGAATAAAAGATTTTATAACAAAAAGCAAACACATGATTGCACTGTTTATAAACAATCAAGACATATTCTTTATAGGACAATAAAGACAGCTAAATACCATTATTATGAGAAAATACAATCAATCTTCGTAAAACCAACTCAAAAAATTTATGGCGTAGTCTTGGACTTGGACCTAATGGTAAACTTCAAATACAGTCCCACAAAATATAATGAATAGCCAGGAAAGGTTACACGAACCCTTAAATATTGCAAATGAGTTTAATAACTGTTATGCTACTGTAACCAATTTTAATGGTATACCTGAGCATACTACTAAATTATATTCATCTTTCTATCTGCGTGAAACGTCTGAGGAAGAAGTACTAAATTTAATAGATGATCTCTCAGAAGGTGAAGCTTGATATCAAAACGATATACCCACCAAGGCAGAGGAGCATAACCTGCGGCCTTCGATAAAAAAATTTGTGCGGCAGTGCAAATGTAATTTAAAATATTTTTTATAGCAGCCGTATAAACTCTGGTTTGTCCACTGTGTATGAGGAAAGTCAGTAGAAAGATGGAGAAACCTACGTGTGGAAGCAGAAGAGAAGCAATACAAAAAAAATATCTTGAACTCACTGGCAGCCGCAATTCATGAAAACAAACGTAATGCGGCCTGCAATAGGTTCTACACCCCTGAACTAAGGTTGGCTAGGTGGTCCCAGTGCCAATTCTTATACGTATTTTAAGAAGTGCATATGTGAGGGTTGTTATCCTGATTGTCTAAAAGTGTCCCAGGTTATACCTATCTACAAATCTGGCGACTAATATCCATTTTAATGCAGTTCAATAAAATATTTAAAAGAATTCGATATGACAGAGTGCACTATTATTTACAGGAATTTGTGTTATTCTCCAAATATCAATATGTTTTCAGGCCTAAATCTTCAAGAGTATTTATTCCAATCTGTTGAGTAATGCTGATAACGGCTTGTATTCTTGCTCCGTATAATCGTACCATATTATTTCATAAATATTATCGTAACTTTGGCATTAGAGGTATTCCCTTGCAACTATTTCGTAGCTACTTGTCCAATCAAAAGCATTCCATAAAAATAGAAAACGTGCAATCCGGTTTAGTTAATAGTTCAAATGGCGTGCCTCACGTGTCTGTCCTGGGACGGATTTTCTTTATCATGTACATTAATCATTTACCTAAATCCTCTGCATGTTATACTGTACTATACGGAGTTACCTCCTTTCTGACATGACTAAATCTACTCCATTTCTCCATCTTGCTCAAGTGCGTCTTCCACAACCCAATCCCTCCAATCTCCTCTTTTTCTTGTCTCCTCCATGTCTTTTGTGGTCCTCTCCGTTTTCTCTGACCCTCACCTTGAAACTCAGCACCTTACTTAGGTCATCATCCTCATCTCTCCTCAAAACATTCCCGTTTCCATCGCATCCTACTTGCTTTCGACAGATTTTCCATAGTTTCCTCTTAATCCCAGCATGCTCATCAAATCATCAATGTTCTTTTTGTCCATCAGTTTCTGGCCACACGTTGCTCTTACTATAGCTCTCTCGATTCGCCTCAGAATTGACAACTCGTTCTCCATCAAACACCATGCCTCACTGCCATACAGCATAGCTGATCTCACACATGTCCGACAGAGCCTTCTTTAATGACTTTAATGAAAACTTCCTCCCATATAAAAATTATTCGCATTCTCTGAATTTCATCCACCCAAGTCTTGTTCTAGCTGTTACCACTGTTTCACACCCTCCACTAGCATTAAATCTGTCACCCAAATAACAGAATCCATTCACCATTTCCACTTCATCGCGTAACTTTTCAACAGGCTCCACTGCTCTTTCTACAACTTCCCTACACCGAGCAAAGACAAAATGTCCTCAGCAAACAATACCGAGCATTCTTGGTATTGCAATATGAATATAATGCCGAAGAGTTTACCACCTGACACATCCTGTTCAACTTTTAGAAAATATATATTCACTGTCAGTCTTGTCGTTTGTGATTTCTTGGCATGCGTTTCTGTTTGCTTTTGCGGTTTGTAGCATGGCGCTTGACATATAAAGGTAACTCACCTGCTGATCTGGTCTTTATCTCAGGTCTCGTTCACTTTTGACTGTGGTTTTGCTTTTATTATAAAAAATAGCTATTAATGAAATGTTTCATTCTGTTAGGGTAATAGATAATAAGCGCAAGGTTTTTCCGTGCCCTGGCTGCGGGTTTCGATACAATGTGGCCAGACCTGGTGGCGTCATTATCTTTGGCTGTCTTTGTCTCTTTCTCGTAATGCACTGGTCGTCATTTGTATCCCTGTCCTGCAGCCAAATACAATACAAATACCTGATTTATTCTAACCAACGCTGGACGCTTAAGTGGCGTTTCAACTGCTGCGAATGAGATAAAATTCGTAACTCTTGGCGTGTGTCTGATCGTTTCTAACCAAGGACGATTGGTATCCACATGTGCTACTGTCAGTTAGCTTTGCCACGTCAGCATTCAACACAACAGTAAATACGTTCCATTGTTCGCGATGGTGATATTGCCTAATTAACTGTGTCTTTAACTGTGACATTGCTTTTCCGGAATTGTGCACTGCTTGCTGCCCAGTGCGTAATAATCTTCAACAATCGCCGTGCATGCATCCATAAGTCCATAAGACGTGTGACTTTTTGTTCAATTTTGTGCCTGATTGCACTTGCTATTGTCCATAGAGAGATGAAAAAAGAAAAAGAGCGCAATGAACTGTGGAAAAAACTAGACGACCTCAGCGTGAAAAAGAAAAAAATGATGAATTCTCTGTGAACTACATCTTTCGTTGACCTCGTGCTTTACAAAAGTTCCAACGGAGAAATGAGTGTCCTTTTCGAACGATGTATGAAGAACACGTCGTTCCGTTTCGGTCTACAACTTTACCATTTCCGCCGTTCGCTTAAGGTGTATGCAATTATGTTGTCAAGGCCAGCGTCGTATCTTGTTATGACGACTGCAGGTTATGTGGGCCCATCCATTATCGATACGATCGTGTGTCTGGTGCGACGACGCCGGAGTTTTGTTGGATTCCATGTAGTTCTGTTATCCCTGTCTGACTTTTTTAACTTTTGCAGTAGGCGGGTTTTGAGTAATATTGGTGAATGAAAATCGGTTACGTGTCACTCATGGAACTAGCCAAGCAATGACGCGTCGTTTTCTTCGTGTGTTTATTTGTTATTGGTGCGCGGCAGGTATGGTCGTGTACCGCGCGTTAACTTTACGTCACACAATAAGATACCATTGCTCGCTTGTTCTATTCGCTTTTAGTTTTAACTTTGTGTCGACCTTGTGTTTGAATGTGTGTTTCCACGACCAATTCTCCTGCCGCAACAAACGAGGAGACGTTTTCGTTTCACACAATCTTTTTTTTGTTTTAATATTGTGCGTGTCTGCTGATCGATTCTATTTTATAGTGTTTTCACATTATCCGGCGGCTGAATCTGCCTGCTTGCTTTTTTTTGTCAATGGACACCTGCGACAAGCCTGCAACATCAGTGTGTTTTCACGTTGCGACTGTATCAGCTGCCGCGACGCTTCACGTCGTCTGTTCCGCTCTTTCAACTGTTTGTGTTCCATGTGTTGGCTCCGACCGTCAAACCGCGATGTATTGAACGAATTTGAACTTGTCCGATCTTTTGCCCACACTAATTGGGCACAACAAGTAAACCTCGACTTTGCTGATTGAAGTGTAAACGAATTACGCGAACCATACAAGATCAGTAGTTCTGCTGAGGGTTTTAAACCTTACACCCCAACGGAAAAAATGCCGTTTGCTTGCTTGGAATTGTTTTTCAAATGATGAAACTTTGTCATGTTTGCACTGTCCAAACTGTTTTATCGTTTCTCTGTAACAAAATCTTTTTCAAAAAAAGGAAATTTATCTATGAGAAACTAACGTTTTTTTTCTGAAACTTATCTACATCATGGCACGGGTAAGGGCAGATATAACAGCTGTGTCCAAATGTATTTGACTCGCCATTTTTTTCCGTAATAGTTTTTAAAAGACTTACTCATTAAGTGGTCCTTGGAAGGAAAAAGCTTGTAAAAAACTTACTCATTAAGTGGTCCTTGGAAGAAAAAAGCTTGCAACGATTTCTCGGATGTTTCTCTGCACAAGTTTCAGCATAAAACATAATCGATGCACCGTGCAGTATGCTTATTGAAATTAACTTGGAGCCTTGTTAGGTTCTGGCCATGAGCTAAGTTTTTTTAACTACTCTGGAAGTTTGGTTGAATTGTTCACCATCGAACTTCCCGGACTGCCAGTTTCAAAGTATTTTCCAGAAATTCGGTATTGTGAAATTAAAAGTCCTACTTCAAGGTATTTCCGCGGAGAACCAGCCACCTGTTTATCAACAAATTAAAGCGTATTGAAAGTAACTTGGCAACTTTTTACATCGCGTTATCACGATCTCCGTGTTAAAAACTTGATTTGTGGAAGTTTTTCAAAGCACTACGCCGTGGGAGGGAAAGTCAAGGTCGAAAAACGTTTGTGATGTTTTTGCTTTTTTGTTTCAGCCGAAAACACGTCATTTTCTTCGGCAACTGTTTTGCATAGGGGTAGAAGGCGGGAGCGCTGTAGCCCCCCGAACTAAAATCATTTCAAAATGAAAATTTAAAAAAATCAAAACATATAGTTTTAAGTAGTACTTTGCTGAAACTGTAATCTTTTTCTAAACATTTTTTGTCAATTTATCTTTTTCTTGGTATTAAAAGGATGAAAATTGCAGTAGATGCATTTCTGATTCTTTGAAGAAGTTTCATAGAATTTTTTTTTTGAAAAATCGTCTTGGGCATGAATATACTTCTTCGGGCGAAACGATGAATCTCCCAGATTTATTTTTTTTTCATGCCTACCATTTCACTGGCCCTGAAGCTGGTTGTGCTTAGTTTTTAATTGAGTAAGCGTAATTGTTTTCACACGGTGAAGGGAACCCAAGCGCTTCTTCCCGCCGAATAACCTCTGTACTCTGGTAAGGTGTTCTTTGCCAGAGAATGCGTTTTGTCCGTTTTCTGCGATGCGTTAGCTCGAGTTCATCTCATTGTGCAGAATCAGTTTATATTTTGGCCCTCTGTGATTGCGTACTCCTAAAATTGCTTCGGGCAGGTGTTGGGTGAAATGACGCTACTTCTTTGCATAGGTTTCTTTGACTTTAATGGTTATCGCACTGCAATCAGTGGAACGGACGTGAGTTTGACTGATTTTCCCTGTGGTGGTGTCTTATCATTTTGCTTGTTACGTTACTGTACATGTTCACGATTTTTATTCTGTCAACGTTTTGTGCGTCTTTTTCGTTGATATCACATCTCTTTTGATTTCGGCGGTAGTCCTATTGTAGTGTGCATAGTTTCGGATTTTTCTACGTTTCACACTGTGCTTCGTTCAGTTGTCTGCAACAAGAAAATGGAAAAGTTTTACTAGCATGTTAGTCTAACCTTTCGAAGAGTAGGGGACCGAAACGCACAATTACTAAGTATTCAACCTCAATGTGTCTTCAGCCTTGTATCAGCTGCTTTCACCAGTTTCTTGCAGCACGTCCGTTACGTCTAACCTTACATTACCTCTGGTAAAGTTAAATGATTCTCAACCGCGGAAATCGCTTGATATCAGCTTCACTTGTATGTTGTTCTGGTTTTCTCCCGAACCAACCTAAAGTCTCATCTCGTCATCAGCGCTGTGTTTGGTTTTCTCCACACCATGCATTTCCCCTCAACTTCTAAAGGCCTCTTCTCGAGGTTGTTGGTTCGCTCCAAGTTTCGCTAGTTCTCGCAACGTTCAAGACATGTTGTGTTTCAGCTTCTAACCGCGTGCTGTGAGCGCAGTTCGGGATGAACTCGTTCGATGTTGACCTGCGTTTTGTGCTTTGGTTTTCCTTTTCCCCATTAGCGGTATTTAAATGTATTGTACGATGCTCGCGCATGAACTCGACGGCATGAATACATTCTCACGTGATATTTGTAATGAATATTATGACATTCGTATAGAGTTAGGTCTCAGAAAATGTAAAAAAGTTCTTTAAGACTGCGGAAAATATATAGGCAGTGGTAAACACCACTAGGGAAGGAAGGTGTTCTTGTAACCAAGCCCATTGTTCACGCGACGTGATCTGCAGAGGTGGCCAGTAGCGAGCTAATTTTCCAGGAGCGATAACGGTAGCGATGTTCTTTTTTGAATAAAATAACGGATGTGGTAGCGAGCTATCACCACTTTGCCGCTATTCGCTACTGGCGTAAGTGGTGGCCAAAAGAAAAGTTCGCAAGAGCTCTTACGTCCGCACACATTGGTAGTAACTACTCTTGTAATTTTACAAAAATTTTTCTGACAAATTTTTGAAAATCAACGTGCTGTTTTCGTATCGGGTCAAACACTTTTTGAAATAATCTCTCGTGCCGTTTTCAGCGAATTTCTTCTCGACTGGAAACAGCGTAGTATATATCATTCCAGCGTGTAGCTGATATGTTAATTTTCTAAGCTTCACTTAAGACTCAACATTAGCGGTCGTTTCAACGCTGTTTCAATTAATACCTCTTACATTTACTGAGGCCCGTAACCAGGGGGGCAAATCCCTCCCTACAAAACTTTTGGTCCTCCCTGGTAAAATGTGTTGAACATAGTTTAAAACTATTGGAAATAGTGAAAAATTTGGGCCCCTCAGAAAACACTTCGCCATCCCTGATGTCCCAAGCTGGTTACGGGCCTGCATTTACTAGACATGCAACAGCACAAAATCACGTATTATTCTGCAGAACCATCTTGTAAATGTGCAGAAAATTCAGACGTCTCTCCGCAACCGTATGTAGTTTTTGCAGGTACTTACACGGTCACAAGACCAGAAACAAAAACTTCGCACCCGCGAAAAATTAAGATTTCCGCTGAACAAAAAGTGAAGTGCACAGGATCACAACAGCGTTGAATAAAAAACGCAATTTTGACTAAGCCGGGGGTCCCCAAACTTTCTAAGCCATGTAGCCCTTCAGCATTTCTATAGATGGGCATGTACCTCTAAAATTTTTATGACAAAAAGGCTGAGGAAAACAATAAAAACATGTTTACCAATAAGCACATAATGATTTTTGAATATTATATTCACTGATATATTTGTAAATAATTCGAAATCAAGGATATATAAACATTATTCCCTTCTATTGCTAAACTTAAATGCACCCCTGCAAATAGGCAAATGTACCCCTAGGGGTACATGCATCCCAGTTTAGGAACAGGCCTGAACTAAGCGATGTCATCCGCCAGCAACATAATCCTTGCAATTACAGATATCCACTGCGTTGTTGCTCACGTAACACAATCAGTTGTTGCACTACGCGTTTTGCCAAAATCGAAATGATGTTACGCTTCAACGATCTCGCTGAGCTACCCTCCTACTTGCAACACATCAGTGATAACGGCTAAAAAATTCAGTTCGCATAACAAGTGGACGTTGGTAAATCACCATTCTCAGTTACTTGATGGTTTAGATTTTCGAGTATGTTGCAGGGCCTCTGCTTTGCTCAAGCTCGTACCGCCACCTGTTGAAAAATAAATGTGTTCCGAAAGCTACAGGAAAGTGTTCTCTTTGAGATGACGGATGAAGCACTTCACGTTACACTTGTTATCGGAATTATAAATTTAAGTGACCCTGCTAATCTTGTTTTTTTTACTCTACGCGCAAAATTAGCGTTAACAAAAATTTTCCGTATCAAACGTCAAGTAGCTGATTTCATTATTATTGCAATTTCACTGAAATTTTGTTTGCTTCCGTGCATTAAGTAAAAAATTACATGATGCAGTTTTTTGCAAATCGCCTGGGCTAAACAAGCAGAGTTGGTGTTGAAGAAAATTTTCACTGATGTACATTCATAACTAACATAGCCATACCAAGCGTCAAGTGATTGCTTTCCTTTACCACCACGATCTCGCTAAAAATTTTTCGCCTTCATATGTTAACCCGCAAATAACCTGACGTCGATTTTTGCATGTGACCGTTGCCTGAATGTAACACCAAAATTTGAATGCGACAACTTTGCATAAGAAAAGGAAATGTTTTCTAAAGGCTTGCTGTGTTTTTTCTCAGTTGTTAAATAAATTCTAGGTGGTTCATAGCATTTTTTGCATAATTTTATGCAAAAGTTTTTTGACATGTTATGAAAATGTGCGAATAAGGATTGAATGCACTAATAGGGAACATAGCTATCATAAAGGAATCAAAGAAGACTTATGATAAAAGATTTGATCTAAATAAGATTTTTTGGACTGATGATATGTAGTGTCGCGTGAAATCGATTCCCCATAAAATAATCTGCTCGATTGATTCGCTTGTTTTTCCACATTGTTGAGGCAAAGTTGCTTGAATACATATATGTGCTAGTTTGAATGATTGCAAAAAGATGAAACTATCCTTTCGACTGATTCCTCGAAAACTTTTGCCGCAAATCTAGAACCAATTGTTGATGATAGGACGGCTATTTTTACGGATGTTGCGGGATTGCGCACGTTTGAAGCTGATACATTCAACCAGGGGTGCAACCAGGGGACAATTTTCATGAACTTTCATTCGATGACGTCATCGTGCTTATTCAAGCGTGGTACAACCTTTTCGCAAACGGTCACAGATATGTTCTTTTCACAACATTTCCGAAAATGAGAACTAATTAGACTTAATCAGGCCGTAACTAGGGGGGTGAAGCGAAGCCAACACTTAAAATGTTTTCGCCCCCATGGAAAAATGTGTTGGACATGTTTAAAAAATCTGGGCCCCTCCCAGAAAACTCTTCGCCCCCTCTAGTGTCCCAAGCTGGTTACGGGCCTGCTTTTAATCAAGATGTAGACCGAACGATCAGGACAGAGTAAAAATTAATAGCCTAATACCAACGCCTGGTTCCACATTCAACTAGTGCAGTCATGGCTTTATTCTGTCAGGTGTATAGGCTACTAGTAAACCTGCCTAACTTTTCGTCTTGTTTTAGAAATTTGGTCAAATCGTTTATCAAGATTTTTGAAACATTAGTTGAAGATATTTGCTGTGAGATAATTTCTGCAGACGATATTGCGAGTGGTGAATCTGTCAGATACAAGAGGCTATTGTCAGGATATATTTAATCAATGATGCTATTGTTTTAATTGTAGATACGAGACTTCGTCCGCCAACTGAGGAATTAAATGTGCTGATGCGAAAGCTGTTTTGGGTCCCATTATAAATTATAACAATTAAGAACTTCACTAGCTTTGCAATACAATGACTAAAAAATGATATACTTTATTTGGTATTTCACATCATAAACATTTACCAATGTTATAACTAAATTTCAAAAGGTCTCAGGCTGATCTCAAATAATGCACATAACACACAGTTGCTTTGCGAATTTCACAATTATACATCAAAGTTAACA
>JGI24022J15233_10003588_pt1 | contig 15485 bp, 16 predicted proteins | sample Ectturendosymbi2_FD_15233 | JGI IMG/M metagenome (IMG submission 15233)
GACCGGCCAGGGGGGCGGCCGCCCCCCTGCCCCCCCGTCAGTTTCGCCACTGGGTGTTGGGGTTAACTCCCACTTTAGTTTGAAATGTTACAAAAACTTTGTTACCTGCGAAAAGGAGATAAATTGTTTCCGCATACTTTTTGCTTGTTAATTTGTCGACTTAACGCAAAAAGTGTAGTTGTGAATGCTCTGGCATAGTGATGGGCATGTTTTACTCCCCTGTTTGAACGCTCATCCTGATAGGTTTGCAGTTATGAAGTGTTGTGTCGTAGCGTTGAGTGTATTTTCCTCCAATATCCCAACTTGGAGCGCTGATATTTTCGTTTATAATCAGTGCCAAGGGAGTACGCAAGGGGGTGGGTGGATGAATCCCCCCTTCCCTTGAGCTTGATATTTTACAAAAACTTTATTATCTTCACAAAGGAGATTCATTGTTTTCGCATACTTTTGCTTGTTGATTTGTCTACTTAATGCAAAGAACAGGGAATGAATTTGCATGCAAATTTCAAGGAACATTGTCAAAGGGCCAAAAAGTAATAATCAGGTTTCAGTAGGAATCTGGGTTATCGTCTGCATCCAGAAACCATCTCACCACTTTTTGCAGACCATTCGTCCACTAGGCTATGCATGTTTAACAGTGTGTTTGGCGTTAGTTCACTTTATCCAAAAACTTGCAATTTATTTGTCTGTTAAGGCTGATCAGCGCAAGTGCTGACAGTATTGGCTGCATTAGGCCTACCAATTTCTGTAGCGTAGAACTGTTTCAAGAGCTCAAAACAAGCAGTTGTTAACATATAAGCATCCAGGCATTTGTTATGTCTCAGCAGGAAAACAGGAAAACTAAAATTTTGCTGGACGTCTATAAATAACAACAAAATCGAAAGTTTTCTTGCGTACTTCATGCGCATTCTCAATTCTTGTGCAGTTCAGCAAGATTCGATTTTTCAAACCAACCCGCACTTACACTATATGCTTGACTGCTCGTATTCGACAAGACATTAGCGCAGCCTCATTTCTGCTATGTAAATTGCTCTGACGAATTGATGAGTGCGTTGTGCTCCCCTGTTTTAACGCGCCGGCTGATATTTTTGCAGTTACGAACTGCTGTATCGTAGCGTTGGGTGTACTTTCCTTCAACTGTCTAACTTGGAGCGCTAATAGTTTGTATTTAGTGCAATGACATAAAATAAGGAGAGTGGATGTGTGGGAAAACGTGCACATTATGTCAACAAACTTCCCAAAATGTTGGTTTAGAAACAGGACTATGACGTCAAATTGTGAAGCCACAGACAGCGCACACCAAATACAAATGACTACCCTATGCCACCTAATGAAAACCCCATGGAAATTTTCTGCGTACGCCACTGGCCATGACAACAGATTAGCAAGAACCACTTACTAGCTTTGTTTTAGTTTACCGCATAACTACACATTGAACGGCTAGTTGGGGAATCTATAAACTTGCAATAATAAACAAAACGTTTGTATTTTCGGTTCTCATAACTCCAGCGCCCACTACAGTTTCGTTTTCTCCTTAATACTTCCCCATAAGTTTTTCAAATACAATTCCTTAAATCAGCATTCGCCACTCAGTTTTACAAGCTTTCAACCACATAATTTAACAAAAAACTTAAATTTTAAACAATACATAAAATGGCCGCCTTCCACATATGAATTGTTTTACGCTATCGAGCATCAGCGACGCTCTCATGGCGCTCACAATAAAGAGACAACGTTTGTCTCAGAATCAAACCGCAAGCACCAAAGAATCGGCTAATTGCATTTACGATCAATCACGCGGAATGAGCGTTTGTTTCCAGGGCAGAGCAGCGCAGGCAGTGGCGTAACAGACGGTGGGTGCATAGGTGCTCTCCGCCCCCCTGGCAAGCTAAATGTAAAAAATAGGCACCCCTCAGACATTTCATGAGCTGCAGAATATGAAAGTGCTTCTGCAATTTTTGGAGATCCGTTGGTCTTGACATTTTAAATACTGAAATAGTGTAATGCTTAGCAAACCAACAATCGTCTAATGAATCGCAAATTCAAAGTTGTTGCTGTGAACGTGTATACTGTGTGTGATGTAATAATCGCCCGTATTTGCGGAACATTGCCGCCATTTGCGGCCATTATACTTCTACTTTTTTTGGACTGTGTGATGGAGTTGTGAATACGTTTATGTTCGAAAGCTGTCGTGTACATTTCCTTGAGATTAGGCAGTGACCTTAATATTAGAATACTGAGAAAGTTGTGTAGTGACACTACAACTTTTTTTTGTTTTGCAAAGCCAATTAACAAAGCTGTCTGCAATTCACCGCTGAAGTTGAACCAGCGGTGTTGATTTTAGCATCTCGGCTGAAGGTGATAACTTCTTTTTTCAGGCCATCCCAGCAGGTACCGCGGCTTTCGTCTGCGCAGCGCTCTTAAAGTAATTACAAGAACAGGTTCCAGCGAATGGGTGCGAACCGGCTGAATCCCATCACTGCTAACAGCCACACTCTAAAAAACAGCAGTCGTCTCATGACCTGTACCTATGACGCAACAATGCAATTTCCAGAATAACTACAAGGTGTTGCCAATCACAAAAGGAAAATTACCACAATTATAAAAATTAACACAATGTATAGCTGTTTCGTGCGAACTTGACCATTGCACATTTTGGGAAAAACACACGTGAGCTACTTGGATCTCAAAAATCGGGGTATCATATCAGAGAAGATGCAAAAACCCACTGACAGTGACCAGTAATGCTAGCCGGTTCGCTGATCTCATAAAATTCCGTGAGACGGTTCTATAGAACCGGTGCGAACCGGTTGAATCCCACCACTGAACATAAGCATAGATACATTGAATACATCATTGATTTGATGATGTGGACAGAGTAAAGAAACTGTGGTTTCTCTGTTCGTACTTGCATAGTGTTTGCTTGCATTATTTCAACGTTTGACTGTTGCAGTCTTCCTTATCAATAGATCGTTTTTTGTCAAGACGTAAGGAATTACTGTGCTCTACTCAGTCAACAATGTGTTCCTACCACCTGTGTTGAGCTGCATTGCTTTAAGCCGAACGATTTTCTACATGTTTGCTTTTTTGTATTTTTGAAAACTCAGTTCTTTAAAGCCTCGCAAGCAATCGCTCTTGCTATTTGCCTCAATAGTCCATTATGTCACAGACACATGTACATTCTCAGCCTTCCAAGGTACGAAGATGGAGTCTTCCATCTTACACTGGTCAGAGATGGAAGCCAACAGCAGTGAAGCGTGGACGTATAAGTCAAGTTCTCCAGCAGAACAATACTTTTTCTGCCATCACAGTTTGCGCAACACGTAAATGATGCAGCAGTAAGTAATTTTGAAGTGGCCATACCCCGAGGTAAGAAAAGGCAGCAGATGGCAGATCTCGGGTTAGTTGCAAAATGTCATTTGGGCCAACGTGGAATGAGAGGGAAGTTAGGGATGAAATTTCAAGTCTGTTTGAAGATTGCTTTGTACTACCAAATCAGTCTGATACCCTGAGTTTTTCATTCCTGACGAGCCTGTCTGGTATGAGAGTGCTCACAAAACCAAAAGCAAGCAAATCTTTTAAATCGGATGCATCAGAAGTTCTATCACTAAGTCGATCAGTTATTTATATTGCCGTGGATTAAGCTAACGAACTGCGGGAGTACAAGGTTGTTGGTGAGGAGGTATGGTTAGTTACATGCAATAAACTTTTTTGTGTGTATCTGCATCTGAAAATGTGGTGGTGCCCTTTTGGACAGGCCAAAAATCCATTACCAAAAGAGTCAATCATACCGAAACACGAGGAGACAAGGAAGCTAGACATCGAAAGTTCGACTGAAGTTGAACCGACTGGTTCGATATACATGTAAGGCAGTGCTATTGTAGGAATACTTCAGTTTCATAGGGCAGTTTATTCTTTGAGCAGGATAACATTGGTACTATTAGTTGTTTCGTGAATGCATATGTGCAAATTACAGCGTTTAAAAAGCTTCACGGAAGCGCTTCATAAACGTAAACCACGAATAATCTGCAGATATGTTTTCATCGAAAGACATTTGATCAATGGACTTCCGACAGTTTGATGCAAAGGCATGTGTTATTTTGTTCAGGGATTATATCACTTCGATGTATGAAACAAACTGGTCTGATGATGATGATGTTATTGCAGCATCTCTGGTTAGAAACCAGCTCAGTGATTCTGAACAAGAGTACGATTCATTGCTTTGCTTTTCAACAATCGTATTAAGTATAATTCGCATTTGCCACTTTTCGTCACGTGTAATGTGATTTACTGCTTTTGACTGCTTACTGCGATTGGGTGCTAGAAGTTTGAAAACATTATCATTTCAACCCGGGTTGTAGAGTCAGAGATGAAATGTCCGACTCGTACTCCCCCAACTCCTAGCTTGCAAAATTTCCGACTCCGACAACTTAACATTACCTATAAACGTTTGGCTCTCAACTGTGCTACAAGCTAGCTGAAATTAGTTTAGAAAAAAACAAAGTTATGGTCTCTGCATACATGAGTTTTGAAACAATGATATGACGCGCTTGCTGATTTCCTGAAAGATAGCACAATTTTACTAATAAAAAAGATATCTTTTTTGACTTTTTTGACCTACAAAAGATGACCTCTGTTTTGTGATGCCCAACGATCGATTTAGAGAACCTGGGTTACTAAATAAAAAAAGAATTTGGCGCCCCTTGTATTAGTGATGCTTGGTCTGGATCCGCCACTGGAGTGGTCTGCATTTTGATACTTTGGTGTAATCTATCGGTTTTAGATTTACTGCCACGTATATTGATGCAAAAGTCATGTTATTGCAGAACGGGATCGGTAGCTCAATTAGCTTGTAAGGATGTCCTAACTTCACTGCAATATCAGATCGATTCAGATGACGTGAATCTTTTCAACATCAACAGACAAAATATTTTAGGTGGTGCGATTCGGGCCATCAAAAGAAAATCTTTCAAACCACTGGCAAGAGTAAGTGTAAAGTTTAGTGGCGACTTGGGTCAATCTGAATGAGTAGTAGATGATGGAGGAACAACAAGAGAATTTTTGAGACTTATTGTGGATAGCGTGTGTAGCTTCCTGACACTCAAATTCAGGCCCACATCAAGAGAATCATAAAGTTCGGATAATGCACGTTCCAATTTTATTACCACAAGCCCACAAAACGTGTCCCACAAAATGTTGCTCACAAAACGTAATAAAACGAAAATTATGACGACCAGCCTTAAGCTGTGAGAACCTTATGTCCTATATGGCAGCCTTGTGCTACAAGAATCAAAGACCTCATGTCTTTCTATGACGGACCAACCTTCACGGTCCTAATAAAGCTCAGAATCGTGTGTTTCCGCCCTCTCCACTACTGAAGATCAACTACTCGGTGACCAAGGAATGCGGAACGCGTCCCGGCAATTAATTGAGGTTCGATAATAATTAATCAAGGGGAATGTCGCTTAAGGACAACACGTAAACAAAATACGCAGCGATTCTGCGAACGTTACAACGTGTGCAACGGTTCAATGTTTGAAGGCAATGAAAAATCTAAAATATTGACGAGAAACGAAACTAGTGAGTAATGTGGTGCACCTCTAGTGTTTCAGGGATTTTTTTTTTCAGTGTGTATGAAGGTGGTTATCAGACAGCGTATGCAGCGCAGAACGCACTACGCAGCATTTAGAAGCATCACATTGGTACGAGGTGACTCTCATAGAAGCAGAACCAATATAAAATTTATTAATTCTTGTCAACGTCCGCAAAGTTTCAATAAACGTGTTCGAATGAAAGCAGTTTTACTACGATATTTTCTCAAACTTTAAGTTATGTTGATTCCTTTGCATAAAAATCATGTTCTGTCTAACACGTATAGAGCCGGTCTACGTGATATTCGTACTTGGCTCTATCGCTATACAGCCGGTATGGTTTTGCGCGTGACGCTTGAGCGGGCAAAGTGATGTTTAAAAGGCTGTGCTGGGAAAACCATGCACGCTAGAAAAAAACTTCCTACATATGAAATGTTCGGCTGATTGTCTAGTTTCTGATGAACTAAACCAAAAAAAGTTTCCACTTTGTTTAGATGGGTATATTGGGTGAAAACTGGGATGGATCTACTGTTTTTTTACTTAAGGTTCACTGCGCTTATTCAAAGCATTGCAAAATTGTCAAACTCACAGAGTATGTTGCTAGACCTATTTTCAAACATCCTGTGAAGTTTCAAGTATTAAGTTTCAGAGAAAAAAAAGTTATGACTGTTTATTTAACACCTCAGCCTAGAAGGGATTTTGTGCTTTTCGACTGAGTACGCAATCGTATGTGCGCTCCGAGGTTCCACATACCGCCTAACAATGCCTGTGCCTCGGCTCGCTTCGCATAAATTTTGCAACAGCACTTTGTTCATGAACTTCAAGCTTCAGTATATCGGCCAGAAGCAGAAGTGAAGGTACGCTTCCAAAGGGGCGCCGCCGCATCGGAGCCAAAGTTCCAGACGTTGCACAAAAATCTCCTTCACTCGTAAACATGCCTCTTTTGGGGGTTCTTTTATTTTTACTGTAATCGCTACATTAAGCCTACTTCACCATTCTATCACGAAAACCACGTGAAATCAATTGTACTGTATAACTACTAGCGTGTATGATCCCGTTAAGCGGTTAGATTCAGTAAATATAAACGGTTACACGCATTATCCAGATAATGAAAACCTATGGTGGCCGAACTAATCCTATTACACACTAAACATCGCATTTCTTGCTGATCAGATTGTATTGAAATGGCCAGGAATGAAATAAATCCAAAGCCAAACCAGTGATTCACTTGATATGTGGACGTTGCACCGTGTTTTGGAGCCATTGTTCATCTCCATTCATCCCTCTGCGTCGTGACAATGCTGCCCAAATTTCCTCTTTTGTTAATTTCCTCTATTTTAGCGTATTGTAAAAAAACTTCCAAACAAATTGTTCATATGTTTTTTATGGATTGACCAATATGTGAAGAAAATATTGTTCCTATGTTTTATACATGAGGTTGACTAGCACATTCTAAAAGAAAAAGACAAAAATTTGAAAAGGAAGTTTTATCCTGAAATTTTTTGTTATGCCTTTTTGGAGGACCACCATGTACTATGCTTTGTGATGTCATCAGCTACGTTGTCCGACGGGCTGCTCTCGCATGCAAACAGTGCGGTGCGTTGCATGGGATGATGAAGATTAATCAGGTTTCTTGTTTTGTTGTGCCAGAAAGATCTGCGCAACGGAAGCGCGTCAGAAGGTAGAGTGTTGAGTAGCAGTGAAGATTTTGTATGTAGCAAAGGTGATGCTCATGTATAGTACTATTGGTAAATCCCGTTTTATTTCACACAGCTATGTACTACGTGAACCTGTACTACGTGTTTGGATGCTGTCTATCACTTTCGTTGCTGCACGGTGGTCCTGGTCCAAAATGTTTCTCATCACTGTTGTATGATCAAATAACTGAAAAGAAACCACACTACGTGGAAGCGTTAGGTCATCTTGAATGCACGTAAATTTATACGAAGTTATTAAAGATGCAACACGTACTGTACATCTTGCCAGTGGCGTATCTAGCGTATGGCAGGCATGGCACGTGCCATCGGCGCCACACTGACGGGGGCGCAAAAGTTGCTTAGGAAAAATTACAAATTTTATTTACAGTTTCTTGAACCTCTGTTTTGTGCCCCATACAACCATAAACTGCAAAGCTGCATCAACACAGCGCGCCCGTATCTAATGGATATAGTCCGGCGTATCTCGCCAGCACCACCAAGGATTATGACAAAACTGTGATATTGTGACGTAACACGACGGTCAGACATTGCGACAGAACAAGAACTCCTGCATACCATGTCTACAAGACATCGTCCTTCTCACGCTATAAGAAAGGCTAAGTCAGCCCGCACTGTTGCATTGCAGGCAAGAAGACATTAGTTAGACTGTCAGAATCTGGTTGAGACGAGTTTAAGTCCGTGGTTGTGAGAATCTGATTGTTACGATGGGGCGTAACGAGGTTAGATGGCGACTTGGCCAATAAGCAAGTTTGGCGCCCCCTACGGTCGAACCTGAGGTCTTTCGGAAGCAAATGCACTGTACTGAAGAAAGTACTTGTGACATTGTTGGGGCTTTTCGGCCCCCTCCGCAGTAATTCTGCGACCCTCGCAGCGATTCGGCGCCTCCGTAGTTATTCGGCGCCCGGGGAATTGTGCCCCCCTTCGTTACGCCCCTGCTGTTTACGCAAATAACTGTTGTTGAGGTCCTACCACTCCGACATAACGAAACTTCTTCGACGGCCATTATTGTCCGACAAATAGGTTGAATAGAATACCCCAGTCCAGAGACCAAGGTATAGAACATTAGTTATTCTTCGAAAAATCAGCAGTTGTTGTCGTTACCGTGCCAGTTGAGCAAAAAATGTTAGCTCATGAAAGAAGACATTAGTTGATCTTGTTTAGAGCTGACTTTTTATGTCAAAATTTGGCTTTCTGTTCGATATCCAAGGGCTTTGTTGCGGTCCTGACTGTGAGTGACAATTTAGGAGCTGTGTACAGTTCGGATGTATATGGCAAGCAATTGTACGAGAAGATTCTAGATTGCAAAATGCTAGTTTTAAGTCATGCAACGTAATTATCGCGTCCTGTAGTCCTCCTAACATTATTCGAATTGCTTTGCAAATAATGCTGACGATGACAGTATGTAGTGCAAGCTGCAAGCGGTCTTTCAGTAAACTGAAACTGGTCCTTTAATATCTCCGGGCCTTAATGACTAACAATAAGTCAGGGCAGGTTGTGTGATCCAACTTTGATGAGTACAGAAAGGGACGAAATAGGTAAAGCTGACTTTGTTGAAATCACAAACGAATTTGCTTCGACAAAGGAACGGTGCGTGTTGTTTTATTCAGCATTTTTGTATAATTTGACTGGAAAAGGTTGGATATATTAATGTTTCGATGGAATTGTGTTTTTCGAACACAAGTGATACATGACGTGCATTAAATAAGTTATTGTACAATTCAAATTAAGTGTGTTTCATTTTAAAAGAAATTGTCGTTTGCAATTGAAATATATGCTTTGAATTTTTATAAGATATACAGTTTTTTCAGGAAACACTATGTAGGCCTATGATTTATGATAACGTTATTATTTGAATGTTTTGATATTCTTCATCATGAAAATAAATGAGTATTGAAACATGTTATGACCCTTATGGATAATTTATATTTTATTTTATGAAAAGTTTAGAGCAAAGATAAGCACAAATATTTTCCAATTTAAAACATTTATTTTCTTCATGTTTTATCTATCGTAAAAATGTCCCTATATCTAATATTTAAATTATTAAAAGGGCGCGCAGTTAAACTTTGCCATGGGCGCCACTTTCATAGATACGCCACTGCATCTTGCTTATGGCAACTTTAAGGCGACATTTGTGTAAAAACTTAATGCAGATTTACTTAACATATTTTATTTGTTCAGATCAAAGATGCGAACACGGAGGAATACTTCAATGCAGCTGTATTCGATGCTGGAGACTTTCGTGAACTCTGTAGCGTGACGTACGTTACAACAATGAGGATGTCAAGCAAGGATAACCCTCTCATGAAGAACATTCGATTTTGCACCGAAATTCGAGTGAAAGATCAGTTGAAAAGGTTTTTCAAACGAACCTAGTTTGTGTTTGTTATTTTAATTCCGGATAAATTATTGACTGTAAATTTCACTCGCAGGTTTATCGATGGCTTAAACATTACTGGGATTGTTTATAGAATGGTGATGCATCGAGACCTGTTTTATAGAATGGTGATGCATAGAGACCAGTTCAAACACCTCTTTCATCATGGCAGTTGCATCTTGACTGCGGCACTCCTTGGTGACCTTTGCAGCCAAGCAACCTTTCTCAAAGTGAAAGCGACCGTTTCGCAAGAGAGCAATGTGCACTTGCATTTGGGCGAGATTTTCTCATAGATGCGGAAGAGGAAAATAGTTTTCTTAATGCTTTACACATAGAAGTGTTCAACGTGCATTGCTATCAAAAGTTCAATTGCGTTTACTTTTCTTTGTTGGGGCGTATATCATACAAAACATTAGAATTTGTGCACGTGCTTTTGATTTGCAAACTTTAACTTCACGGATCCTCTTTGTGTTGTCTTTCCAGATGGAGCACTCACTCTGAAGGATGTGCTGATATTTTGTACGGGGGAATTTGAAATACCTCCATGTGGATTCGTACCTCCTCCTAAAGTGGAGCTTGGCCACAATTCTTCTAGGCTTCCTCCTCTAGGCAAGACCTGTGCGGACACGTTGATTCTTCCCACAATTCACTCTGATTACTCGCACTTCACTGCGACGTTGGAATTCGGAATATTAAATTGCCAGGGATTTGGTAACGCGCGTAATCATCTTCCGAAGTTCGAACTGCATTTCGAATGTTAGGCAGAAAAAGTTAGAAGCATTTTAAAATTGCCGCTGTTCGGTCCGCAGGATCAATATCGATTATAATGCAAAATCTCGTGCTTGTTAATCACAAATTTTGCTTATTTTGTAATTTCGTTGATTTTGTTGTTTGGAGTTCATGTGCGAAATTTTCTAATGGAGTATTTCGGTCTACGCGACTTCTTCAAGAAAAGAAGCGTTTATGGTGGCAAAACAGCGACTCGCGTTAAGCGATTATTCGTGGTAACACCGTTTCCAATCAGACTCCTGCGACTTTTAACATTTTGTTTATGCTCGGACCACTGCGCCTGCTGCTATCTTCACTATTCTTTAGCGCTCAGGAATCTGGACGTTTTTGTCGAAGCACAATCGTGGTTGACAGCATTTGTGTTTGTATTGTTAGTTCAGTGTAAAATGGAGTTGCAATTTACACATTTGCTACGTCTTTACACATTTGCTACGTAAAATGGAGTTGCAATTTACACATTTGCCCTGAGTTCTCGTCTTCGGTATATTTTCGTTACACTGGGCACGGTTGATTATGCAAAAAATTGCTAATAAAGCAGTTTCACGTGTGTTACGTTGCATGGAATCAGCTACAAATTGTACAACTCTTTCATGGATCACTGACGCTGCAAGTCCACTGTTTTGTGCCAGAATAGCATCAAGCCTCGTCTGAGCCTTTTCGGAAAGTGGAGAGGCAATAGGTTCCACGTTAGCGGTAATCGGCTGTGTTGCACGATATCTCTGATATTGATACTAGCGGAAAAGTCTAGATTCTGCAATTGCAATAACCTGTAGTTGACATGGAATAGTTGCATTGGTGAGTAGTTATGCGCTGTAGACAGCGCATGGTTGTTGTGCACAGCTACAAATTCTGTCAATCTTCCAATTACGGGCATATAAAGGCAGTGCAGATGAAACAAATAGGTATCATTCAATGGGTCCAACATGTGGTATTCTTCCAGTTGCACGAATTCATTATAAAATCCACTGGCAACATGTGGGTTGTTGACATCCCTATTGAGGCGTTCTATTCGTTGATTGTGCACTGAACTCCCGGTATTTACAGCATTTGAATTTCTTCTCCTCTGCAGCATGAACTCCCAAACCGTCACATTTTCCATTGCGAAATCTGTTCTCAGTGGAAATGGCATCCCGCATTGTTCACTGGAAGTGGCATCCCGCATTGTTCCTCGGCCTCTTTAAAAAAATTTAAAACAGTCAAAGATTTGTTGTTTGTTGAACACCGGCAGTCCACAATTAACCGACTAAATCCATCAATGCCAACATGAATAACTAATTTCCATCTGACACGTTTAAGGGTACCATCAAGATGCCAAACACAGTTTGGCGATGGAACCAGTGGCGTGCAGTGGTCTGGTGATGCCCGGGGCGACTGCTTCATTGGATGCCCATCTACCAGATTCTAGTATTAATCAGTGGCGTATGGTGGTCATTGTTACTGGATATACGCTGTTTGTGTCGTCACAATATGACGTCCTATTCACGCTTGCAAACCAACGTTTTGGCGAAGTTTGTTTTCACAACATGCATATTCACGAACACCGGAGCAGCGGTAGGGCAGGGGGAGCAGTAAAACAGTTGAGGGCAATGGAAACTTGTAAAAAACAAAAAGTAACCAATTATGTTTGTTTCTGTTCATCAACGATGCTGACCTCAAAAATAACAACAAAATTTATAAAAATCATTCCAAATTTTTTGGGTGCCCGAATGCCTGCAAAAAAATTCTTTCAAGTCAAAGTAGATATACCATGAAATTACCTATGATACTGTTATGAATAGTAGTGGTGTTGGAGGTGGGGGTGTAGTGGTTGCAGGCACACCCCCAAAAGATTTGATTTGCTGACATCTTGACAAAATCCCTTAAAATCCGAGTATAAATTGCGCCCAGCGTTGTTTGACTTCAAAAAATGACACCCAAGGTTTGCAGAAAAACACTTGACCTTTTTTTGGAGGTCACACCAAAAAAAGTTCTTCATGATCTTTATGGGAGAAAATCTGTCGGCGAAATTGCACAAAAACTTTTCGGGGAAGTTTACGGAAATTCGGGCAAAAATCTTTCGCACTCCAAAAATTTGCCTGCTACTGCACCAATGATGAAAAGGCATCTCCGCCTCCATCGCCCCTTTCTGAAAGGGCAGAGGGTAAAATGCACCCGCCATGCCTCCATTCTCCGGCGTCCCTGAGCATATTACTCTACACTCTCTTTACTCGTTTTGTAGGTTACAATGTGTCACTGAAATGAACATAAATTATCAGCGGTCTCCTGAGACAGAACAGTTCATACCTACAAACATATCTGGCAACGCGCTTAAACAGGGAGTACAGCACACTCAGTGCTACGTCAGCGCGGTTCACAACTGCAACAATACAAGGCTGCGCGAATGTCTCGTCGAATAGCAGTCGATCAGAACGTATGCGGTTGGGATGGCGGACACCCAGGGTTGACAGTTTGAAACTTGCTAAACTACGCAAGAATTGAGAATGAGCATAAAGTACGCAAGAAAACTTTCGTTTTGATCATGTGACTGTTATATGTACAACTCCTGGAAGGACAGAACAGATATGGGATTGTTTGAGCCCTTATGATTAATCCGCCTGAACTGCCAATTATTGACGAAGCTCGAAATGATTCACCATATTTCAACCACAAGAGTGCGACTGTATTAGCACAAAAAACGAAATGGGAACCTGGTGATGCATTATAAAATCAGCTAAATCAAGCACGGTGAAATAGTACAGTTTTGAAATTTGGCTCAGAAAATCAATTAAACGTCCATAACTATCTTCAGTGTTGATGTAGTTGAACCAACCAAAAAAAACACCCGTTTTTTTTAAAGCCCACCTAAAAAAAACGATAAAACCAACAAAAAATCCCACGCTTTACTTTTCCTGTGAAAATTTACTATGAAGTAAAAAGTAAAATAAGCAGCACACTTGTACAGTTAACTATACATTTTTTAATGAAACAAAGCGAACAGCAACGAACCTTGAAGGACAAAAAAGAGAAGAATAATTCGAACAGTTTGAGTAAATTCTACTGGTTACCTTCTTCAGCTTCAAAAATCGTTTTTTTTTAATCAATTTTTCTTCCTTCTCTGCATCCAAGCTGTTTCTGATGTTGGACCATGCCAAACCATATGTTGAAAAAATACACTAGGCCTACATAGATGTTGAACTAGCAGGGCACATACATAACCTTGACATGAAACTGCAGAGTTTGCGTGGGAGTGGCTTTTCTCTGTTTGCTGTGCGCATTCTTGCCAGCCTAACCACTTTGGAGTGAATTGACCAACAAGACTTAGCAAAAACAATGATGGGGCACATTTTTTACCCTCAAATTTGAATGACATAATAGGTATAACAAGTTTTTATTGTGTAACTTTTTGAAAATAGTGATATTGCATGATGCAATAAAAATAATTGAGAATGGGATTTTTGTACTTATTTTTTTTAAAAAGAACAAAAACCTGTTTCTTTTCAAAAAAACAAAAAAAAACGATTTAAGAAAACGGGCGGGTTGTTTTTAATAAAAACGTTTTTTTTTCTCAACCCTGATTACCTTTCAATCCTTTTTTGTGATTTTCCCTTGATCGCATGATCTGGAACAAGTCATGTCACTATCAGTTTCAGTGCACTCCGCACTATCAGTGCGCTCCGCACACCTAGAGTATATAGGTCCCTGATAATAAAAAGCTGAAAATTACTGGCATCTGAATACGTATGACTTAGTGTTGACAAAAAACAAATTTCGAAGAATTAAATCCATGCAGCATGTTTTAGTAGACTTACAATAGGAAAAATCATCTAGTTACAGAATTTTGATTTTTTTAATTTCACTCTCTGGATGCCCCCTCCTGCCTTGGATGCCCGGGGCCACCATCCCGTTCGTCCCTCTCTCCTTTGCATGCCACTGGATGGAACCATATACTTTCTCTGCATAACGCTTTGCAAAGATCGTGCTCTGATGCCCTCTGAGTCAACCCTGCGAAGGCAGTCTCTAAGTCTTTGCCTTGAACAAGGATGCCTTCTACAACCAGATGAGCCGTAACCATCTCTTCTCCAGCCGCTGGATGGCGTACCTTCACTTTCTTTACGGCTTCGTCAAGCTGGTCATCGGATAGTGAGCTTACATGAAACTTTCAAGAGAAACAGTCAGAAGTGGTTGTTTTTAAGAGATAGAAATTTTTCCTACCACTCTCAGTGGTGAAAACAAATTGAGGGGTAACCACTGAAAAAATCCAGTTTCCTTAAACTTGCTACGGTTTGCGTACGGATACAAACACCGGTGACGTGCACAGAATTGGTCCATTACAGGGAAAAATGTCGGGTCGAAAGTTTTTTAGACCTCACATGAAATAAGCTACCGCTAAAAACAATTCAAATTTCAAGAAAAATAGCCAACAATCTTGTGAAAATTTAGGTAGGCCTCTTAAAACATGTGGTTTGCTACAAGAGTGTCGTTAGCGTCGAACTAACCTTACAGCCAGAGAAGCGTGTCACATTTCCAAAGCTCAATCAAATTCCAAACAACCCTGTGAGTTCCGTCTTTACTCTCAACTAGGGCAACACACACATTGCATGGTTTAACCATGAGCCTAGTAGTAATAAAAGAGGTTTATGATCTGTATTGCACGGGTTTTATGTGTGTTCGGGTTCGAGTAACAAGCATTTTTTTCCCTGCCTCCTTCACCCACGACCTATATTTTCAATGTTTTTTGTGTTTTTAATATTTTTTTGCGTTATGGTAATTTTTTTCATAATTAATTTCACATTTTAAAGATAACTTGTTACTTTGAGCTTTTGTCAAAGCCGGCTACTTAATTTCTCTAACCCTTCACTGGTTGTGGATGGCCAAGACGCGCCAGGGCATGCCACGTTTTAATCTGATAAGCAAATATTCACGCAACCGGCCGAGATCACTTCACTTGAACATCATTCGAGATGACCATGTGGACGTTAGTATCAAAGCAAAACGCATCGACAACCTGCTAACTTCATCAGTTCTTTTGCG
>JGI24022J15233_10003595_pt1 | contig 15477 bp, 14 predicted proteins | sample Ectturendosymbi2_FD_15233 | JGI IMG/M metagenome (IMG submission 15233)
AGATCGAGCTCGCGCACGACCTTTCGAAGTTCTCCTCGGCGTTCACCGGCGACCTGACCTGCTGGCCAATCAGCGGAGTGCGTAAAACTCTGAGGCATTTTTCGAAAACACGTTCGGTTCAGTTTCGCTTCTACTCGGTTTCTCCGCTACTTCCGGAGCGTCGCGAGTGGTCTACGACGCCCATCTCCTCTTGGTTGCGCCACGGGCTGCGCGGCTGCTTTCGCAGTGAACGTTACATTGCTGGTGAATTCACTGGTGGCGAGTCACTGGCAGCATCGCGCGTGAACCGTTCCCTTGCACCCACCCATCAACGCCGAGCACGAGGTTGGACAGGACGCAAGTACCGTTTTTCACGTCTTCGGTATGACGCGACCGGGAAGCGAACCCAGTCAACCAGTTTGGGTAGCGCGTGCTGAAGCAACTAACCACGCAATTCAGCCGGTAAAACACGTAGAAAAGAAAACATATTCCGACAAACGTTTCTTTGGGCTTGACTTCATGGACAATTCAAACACAAACGAAAGACGCGGTGGCGATGCGTTTTAACGCAGACCGGAAGCCCGACAGTGACCACAAATGAAAGTCGCAGCGACGTGCTGGCCTATAGCGGCACGAGTCAAGTGAACATGGCGTCCACGGTGGCGGTCAGGAACACGTGACAAAAAACAGCATCGGTTTGAAGAACTTTGTACGGACTTCGAATTTCCAAAACAAAAAAAGGCAACTGTTTATCAAAAATTAAGACCTCGGATTTTTGCGATAAACTTCACAAGTTTTCTCAATAAAGACACCAAGATATCAAGAAAGTGACAAAACAACAGTGTACATCGACGAGCAAGTCCCCTATACTTAGACCAGTGGTTCTCGGAGTATGGGTCGCGACACAAACAAGGGTGGGTCGCGTCGAGACGATCCAAGCCTGGGTTGTTTATTTTCAAACTTATCATTGCTTGTCGTTGTCTGTCTGTAGCGTAGGTACTTGAGGAACAAGTAGATTGCTGACATTGAAAACTAACTTAACTTACTGCCAAAAATCATCCATACAATCATTTATACGCTGTTTTGAGGCTTGGGTCGCGTGGTGTTCACAAATCTCAGAATTGGGTCGCGCTCAAAAAAGTTTGGGCACCGCTGCCTCAGAAGAACATTAAACAAACGCACAAATCGCGTTAAAAGCAACAACTTACAGCCTCAAATGTCCCGTTATCTTGGCGCGGCGGTTGAACGGACAGTTTCAAAGGTAGTATGTGGGCTTCGGTTGTCAGAACATAGTTTTCGATGTCAATGCCTAGGTGCTCGGTGTTGGGCGTGAAGAGAAGATAGAGGTACTTGAACATCTCGGCGAGAAAATATGAATCCATACGGTCCTCGTGCTTGAAGGTCCGGACGTCCTGAAAATTTCCACCGAAATTGAAGCGGGCGGTCAAAGTTTTGCCAACGATTGCACGCCAGAGCTGCCGACTGGTGTTGCTTCATTTGCTAACCAATATCACGAAACGACTTTACGTGAAAACCAATATCACGAAACGACTTTACGTGAAAACCAATATCACGAAACGACTTTACGTGCGAACCAATAACATGAAACGAATTCACGTGAGAACCAATATCACGAAACGACTTCATGTGAGAACTAATATTACAAAACGATTTCATGTGAGAACCAATATCACGAAACGACTTCACGTGAGAACCAATATCACGAAATGACTTCACATGAGAACCAAAATCACAAAACGACTTCATGTGAGAACCAATATCCTGAAACGACTTCACGTGCTAACCAATATCATGAAACGACTTCACGTGCTAACCAATATCACGAAACGAATTCACGTGAGAACCAAGTCAGACCCTATTCTTCATTCAAATTATACAGCACTGACAACTGTCAATGAGGTGAAAACAGCAGCGGGCCTTTCTAGAACTGTGTGTTCGAACCAGAACCAGATCCGTTCCTGGCTTTTTGAATTGCAGTTAGGGAAATCGCGCATCTGATGGAGTATAGCATTTACCGCATGTTATGTGAAGAGGGCGAGAGAAGACATGATGATTACGTTGACTGAAAATGAACGGAATTTTGAAAAGCACGATGGTCGTTCTGGGAGTGCAATCGCTCTGAATCCTCATGAATTTACTTCTGAATCGAACGTAACGCAATAAAACATTCTCTCGCGACTAACCCTTTGAACCTGTTCTTACAGCAGTTATCAATATCAAGTACAAAGCGTATAAATAAACGATTTACCTTTGTGCAAAATCAGTTCCAAAAACAGTTCGTTTCTAGTTTCAAACGCAGCCAAATGTACGCAAGCCGTGCATATCGCGGTTGCGTCTTGCACGTCCAACCACGTAAACGTCAAATTTTTGTACGTTTCTTCACAGAACAATTGGGAAATTGGTTTTAATTTCGCATATTGACATGTCTGAAACAGGCCGTTATCACTTTGGCATCACGCAAGTTTTTACACACAACCTTCACGTGAAAATCGAACGAGCCAAAGGAGTGTTTCCACGGCATGAATGCTTCACGACACTTTTTGCCGCTTTCACTGCCAGCGCAGACGAACAAACGTTACAACCCCGTTTTGTCCATCAGTTTTACTACGATACGATGCATACCGCAGCCAGTTACCACATCATCGTTTGACAACCCACTCTTCGCTGAGTCGAGCAGTGAGGCACGCATGATCAGCGAAGCGAAACTCGTTCCGCGTGGCGTTCAGACGACGACCGAACCGCTCTGCGGTCTGACCTAGGCCGCCACGATAGACAGGATCAAGGCCGCCTGTCTCGCTTGGCAGCCTTAGTTTGGCGCGTCCCTCCCCAGTACAACCCAGTGGGGAACTGATTGCCGCACGTTCGCGTCTTCTAACTTGTGCGCACTTTACGGCCCGAGGCCAAAACAAACGACGCCAGCTCACCTTGATTCCGGCGTAACCGCATGTGACGCGTGCGTGACGTTCGAGGTTGTCGACAATCGTTTTCCCGACTTCGATGTAGTGGGGGTCTCCGGTCGCCTGACATCATACACGACGTTTAACATGTAGATGACGTAACGCGCAGGAAAGACGGCGTAGCGAAAAAATATGCGAACAAAGTTAACTGAGGTTCTGCTATGCTTTAAAAATACTGATTGGTGACGTACAAAGCTTTTTGTTGCGTAACAAGTGCACCGACACCAATCTCAACCAAGCTCCCAAAATACTTCAGAGAGTTTCACATAAATCCACCACAGACTGGAGGCGAGGTGGTTTGCGTCTTTCAACAGCTCTGTGAGGTTCTGTCTGGTTCACAAAATCACAGCATCGCAAACACGCCCTGACGCCACTCGGGCATCGCACGGCAGTGGTGGTCATTACTACCACCAAGCCGTCGCCAGCATTTCGCAGCGTGGGGGTTGCAGAAATGACAAAAGGAGGCCATATTTTCTAAATACAATATTGGCTGAATGTAGCAACTAGGGGCCTAACACAAAGTGGGGGCCACAGGTTTCAAAGCTCCCCGCTGGCGACAGACCTGACTACCACGTTGCAAACCGCTTTCTCAGCAAGGTCATCATCCCAGCACTTTGAATGCTAGGCGTGATTACAGACTAAGCCAAGCCATCACGAAGACTGAAATTAAGTCTTAAAGGATTTCACCACGAAACACAAAACTATAATGAGGCTCTGACGCAAGCGCGATGCCAAAAAAACTATGTCAGTCAAACAGAAAAAGACACGCTATGACGAAACCAGCAGGTTCTTCTAACTACTTAATAAGCGTGTAATCCTCTCGTTCGATTTTAATGAGACCAAGCGTAACAACAGGATGACTCATTAAAAATACATATTACCCGCGTCAGAAGATCAATTACGTCAAGCAATTTTTAAAAAATCTGAAACGTGTTGAAACTCAGTGACAGTCCATCTATACCTTGTAGAGGAGGTAGGTGCTCTCGGCGAATTCTGGTCGCAGCGGGTACTGGCCCCAATGTATGTCGAACGAAGTGGTGAACGCTTCGGGGAGGAAGGTGTGAAGGTTGAAAACCTGGTAGAGTAGCTCGTGCGTCTCGATCGCCGACTTGACGTCGCCTTTCAAAACCTGCAGTGTTTCCGTTTTTTAACGTCAGTCGTTCGCTGGCAGCACAGTGTTCCCGCTTGGAAATAAGTTTTTTTCACGGCTCGAATCCCAAGTTTTTCGGAATGCAGATTTAGTTGGTAGTCGACTGAAGCAGTTTTGGTGCTTCAGCAGCTAACCGTGCGAAAACCACAAACAGCGTCAAGTTTGCCACGCAATCACGGGGCTACCGAGGGGGGCAAAGGGGGCACAATACCCCGGGCGACGAATCGCTAGGAGGCGCCGAAAAGCCCCAACAACGCTGCAAGTACTTTCTTCTTCTATACAGTGCATTTGCTCCCGAAAGACCTTAGGTTCGAACACGGGGGCGCCAAGTTTGTTTCTTGCCCCGGGCGCAATCTAAACTCGTTACGCCACTGCACGAAATGCATAACTTACTCCCAAGAGGGGTTAAAGCGCACAGATCTAGCTTTCGTGACTTTCGAGATACAGTGAAACACGAAGGATGGGAGATTGCAAAGCTGCGAGGAACGGCAAGACAGAAATGAATCGGTGACCACAGACGCCACAAGGGAAAAAGTAAAAAAAAGTGACAGATACCTGCAATCCAGGCCAGAACGCCGAGAGTGCGTCGACGAAGTTTTTGGCGGAAGTTGTTGGTTTATGCATCAGAACATCAACCAGCAGAGGCCCTTGGGCAACGTATTGCTTAATGGCCTGAAACGCATTTTCACACTCAAGACATATTTCCAATATTAAGAGAAAAATAGGAAGAAGGGCTTTGCTCATTTAGGGCACGTGGTATAGGTTTTACGTCACCACGATAAAGCTTGCGTCGCGACCGTGAAGAACGCCTGGCATCACAGATTTGTGAAATTGGCACAGACCAGCTTTGCAACGATATGAGAGTGATTTATTAACAAAAATACGAACATAGTCGTCGGCAGTTTATCCGGTCTGGTGCACAAAAGCAACCTTCGTCGAATTGCCAAACCAAACATTTAATTTCATTTCTTAGTCGCTTTACTAATCCAGAGAGGGGTGTATGGTGTTAATTACGGTTTGAGAAGTAGCATACAATGATACACAACTTCGGTCCGCAAAATAACGATTTGAGCATCTCACCAAATAGTGAGTGTTGAATCGATGAAGATACGTTTCGTCGCCGAGAAATATGTACGCCTTTAACAAATATTCATAATAGGAGTCGATCCCGGCGCCAATTCCGCTCTCTTTTCTGCAAAAAAAACACAATAGTTGATAACGCAGAAAACAAAAAATATACATTATGAAGATGTCATAACGTAGACGATATCGTATAAGAACATCAGAAAAAACATAACAACGTAAGAAAAAAAACATTTTGTAACGTAAAAAAGCGAATGATAACGTAAAAAACTAAAGAAAAGCAATATAACATGTGATTACGCAAGAAAAAGAAACAACATTTGATTACGTCATAGAAATAACACAAAAGCATTTTATAAGTTAAAAGCCAAAGATCACCCAACGAATTGGACAAGGCGGTCATAAAAAAGTTAAGTCCGAATATTTGTTTAACACAGGGGTCCGCGCGACCAAAAACGTGGAGTGCTGACATCTTTCGCGTTTTTAGGGCCTCGCTTTGTTTGGGCCCTTTGGGCCTAAAAATTTACAACATCGATGGTGGAATATGTAAATTAAGAAATATGTGAATTAGATTAATGGTGGAATATGTAAATTACATTAAGAAACGCAGTTAGTTGTTGTCTGGTCCCATTCATCCATATACATGCAACAGTAGGAAATTGCAGTATTTGTTGACTGACTCCCACAAGAGCAGCGAGTGTGAGGGGAGAATTAAAAAGTCGTGGTACAGCCGCCTAAGTACAGTGCTTCACGCCAATAAACTGCCTTTCGTAATCATTCAAATATAAAACAACTCTATCGACGCCCTGGTTCGTTCCAGGAACAAAAAAGGGTCGAATTTCGAATTAATTCCGCAACGCAGCGTTGCGCTCGTCCCCGAATAGGAAGTGTGCAAGACACGCACGTGTGAGTTGCGCTGGATACCAACAAGAGGGTAATTTCCGGTGTTTTTGAAACCGGACTTTGTCAACTATTGCGAGCGGACTTTTTTCGAAGCGTAGCAACAATTTTTTCACTGCCACCCACACCAGCCGATGTACCAACCACACATCTCAATCATTTGACGCACATTTGCCAAAGGTGTTGAAGATCTAGTGCAGTGGTCTAACAAAGTGTGTCGTCACCGACGCAACTGGCGTCGTCAGTGGCGCAGTCTGCCGGTACATGTAGTCCAGTATATGTAGTCCGGTACATGTAGTCCGGTACATGTAGTCCGGTACATGTAGTCCGGTACATGTAGTCCGGCACCGCTTACCTGACCCATTCCCCGTTTTCAACGTTTAAAACCGTCCCCATCAGGTCCGAGGAGCGCTGACGTCTCGACCACAGAAAATCTATAGCGCGCTTTGCACAGTTTTCGTAAATGGGATCACCTGTCATAAAAATCACATTTCTTTTTTGTAACGAAACTACCTTTCCCTGTTTTTTTAAACAGTCAACACGAAGCGCTGCTTCCTACCGGTAAATCTCGACAGAGCAGCCATCTCCAGCAGCATAGTACCCGCGCAGGCGGTGCAGGTGTCACGGTCTTTGTCCTTTCGAACAGCCATGGTGCGAAGGTTGATCTGTTAGTGAAATAAACGCATTGTAAAAACGCTGCAACGAGTAAAGTGATAGTCAGTCTTTGTAAATCGAAATGCTCGTGGTTTGGTTGGAACACAGATGTGGTTTTCAACGGGATCGCCAGTGAAAAATCCGAGGTTACCTGGAAGGAATGCCTACGTGTTTTCTTTCAAGCCTCAGATGCACAAACAACAACGATCACCAATTTGACTAATGACGAAACTGCAGACGAAGGACCTCCAAACCAAAATCTGTGGAAATAAGGTTCCACGGATTTCGTTTGGTTAAGAACCATTGGACTCAGGGCTTTTTTAAAGATTTGACCTTACTGACCGCAAAGACATTTTGAGAGACCTCAACTATTTCATCTGAATAGCGAGATGGTCGTAAAGCAAGGTTGTACAGTAGTGTACTTTGATAGTGGTATAAAGCGAGTTTCTACTGTATTTTGATTGACTATTTCAGTCTCTCAAAACACCTTAAAAACTGACTCGACTTCAGGAAACAAACACTACTCTTGGTATTTTAATTGCGTTATTCCAGGTCTGCTTCCAGTTGAAATTTTAACTTCTTGACTTTGGTTTTAATCTCAGTGCTAATCCAACTCAACGTTGAAACAGCTCTTCAGAATCTGATTAAATTCGATGTGTTCATGCAATGGTTGTGCAAGTTTATTCGTTCATTCTGAAAAGGTTGGTTTTAGTTGTTAGACAGATATGATACTAAACTCTTAGTTTTGGTCTCAGTGTTTGCAAAATAAAACTACACATGTGCAAATTCCCTCGAGCCAATAAACAGCTTCAAACAAATATTTCATAAGTGCAGTTCAAATTCAAATTCAGCAGCACAAAATCTGCAAATGTCAATAAATACTTTACCCGACTCAATGGAATCCCTGAAGAGGTGTTGAAGGCAGGAAGAAGCCGATCACCTAAATCTCTTGCCAAAGTTAGAAGAGAACCATTGTACCACAGCATCCGTCCACGCACCTGTTGTAACTCCAAAGCAGCTGAATGACCACCAAGCAACCCCCTAAGCCAAAAGAAGGTGGTAACCGTGTACCAGAGCAGGGAAACAACTGAAACATACATTGACATAAAGTGCATTACCCGAGTACTCTGATTATGGTCTCAAAAACTGAAACAGTAACATCTGTTTCGAAACGAACATCCTTTTCAACCCTTTTAACAGCTTCCTCAAATTCATCATGAAGACCAAGAACAGCCAAAGTATCCAGTGTGTCCACAAGTGTAAGAGAAAAGCTAAAAAAACAAAATGCATTGAACTCATTCTTTCTTTCACAAAAAAAATTGAGTGCTTCCACTTATTGTTCATGTTTGCTGAATTAGAACTCAGAAGTGAAGGGCGTCTACAGCTCTCCCTCCCACCCACACTTAACAGGCAGTTCGTTTTTACTAACCAAAGCCAAAACGCAACATTTGTTGCAGTTGGATTGTTTCAAGCATAAAAATTGCCTGAACATAAAGGCCATTAAGTAGTGTTGTTAACACTTATAAACCTACTTGCTGTCAGTTTGAAACGTTTCCATATAATTGACACTTACAGGCTCCAAACTAGCAAATTGTGTGGATCACATTTGCTTAAATATTTGTCTTGAAGCCATTCATTTACTAAAAAGCTGAGCAACAAACTTGAGTAAATTAAAAAGCTTATAATGGATTGAGAGTCATTAGCAATGTTTTAGAATAAAAATGAACACTTCTTTAAAGACTTTATTAACGTTGATGAAATTTGATAATTGTTTTTTGAGATTTTTGCATAGGCTTGCAACAAAAACAAGGAAGAGGCAGAAAAAACCATGCAGTTAATACAGAACGACTTGAAACAGGCATCAACAAATTTGAAGAAGTGGAAGAAAAATGGCAGGTTTTCAGAACACCTCTTCCAAGCACCAGTCCAATAAATATAATCTGTTGTTGCAGAAGCAACATCACATTATTGCTGAGTATGTATGGTAAAACTCTCCTGTCCCTTTCTACTATCTCAAGCAGTAGACTACGGAAGAGACATCAACAAAAATAAAATTGAAGGTCTTGGACTTGGTTTGGCCAGACTAAAACTTCAACTTCTGACCAGCCACCTAGGCTTCAAATGCTGACTCAACTTGATCAGCAATGTTGATTCCACAGGCAAATTATGCCATAAAATAAGCACAGTACTCTGCTAATTTTCTAAATATGTTATACATACTTTTGCAGTAAACAACTATTACCAAATATTTCCAGAAATAAATTAATTCAGGTTTCAGCAACAGGTTTGCACTTATAAGCCAGAATTCCTGAGACGGAACAATTTTTAATGCCATACAACTGCATACAACAATAATTCAGGTTGTATCTACTGCCTACTATGATTCCAACTGCTTGATCAAGGAAAAAGTTAAGCATTCATATAGGTCAGATCTATTGAAGTGCTGTTAGTCACTAAACACTTCAAACCACCTTGTTTTTTTGGGTTGCATTGTTGATAGCTCATCACAAGTGTGGAAAATACTGAATAATTACTTACTTCCCTAGAACATCATCTACATCCCCTCGAGATGGAGTGATTCCACGAACTCTTCCTTTGCATGCAATTGGCATTAATTCATCAGCAGGATATGCATTTTTCATGTAAGCTTGGTATGCATGGTTGAACATCTCCAAAACTTTATCTCTGTAAAATTTTGAAATCCATTCAAGTTTTTCCAGAAATACATGAAATTCATACAAATTGAACCATATTGCTAAAAATGGAAAGAATGTTTGCTTGGCAATGAAGAGCAAAAATAAGCAGGCTAAACACATGCAAACCTCTATTTCATCAACAGCAATGAATGACAAACAACGGTACACCCAATCAGCCCACAAGATTTGGGGTAACCACATCAGAGTTCGTTTTTCTTTAGTCACATATCTTGCCAACTAAATTTTTCACAAAAGATCTTCGCATCCTGCAGGAATACATGTGATGTTCTCGGTAAACATAACATCTAGCTGTTACACATATGGATAATGTACTGTTTCCTGCATTTACCATGTTTGCAACTCGGGCCTTGTTAAACAGTAAATACAGGAAACTCATAAAAGAAAGAAAAAAAGACATCAGACATGCCTTGTGGTGTAACCTGTTAGTTGCAATTCACTTGCATTCCAGGAAAAGTGCAGAAAATAGTTGTTTTTGATGTTTCCTTGTAACAAATTAGTTGCAAATACGTTTGCTTAAACAACATCAAATAAACAAAATTTACAAACAAATAGCTATGCCTCCAACTAGTTGAAATCAGTTATTCAAAATTAGGGAGGTTATAAGGTAGAAGGGACCAAAGACATCATCCGTGGGGTGGCATACATGAGTGAATGAAGGTGGAACAGAGAGATTGGCACATGGATTAAACAAATGCAGTTCTGCATGAACTTTATTACTCTGTGGTCACAAAATGAGAGTTTTCAAACGCTACAAAGCTGTCAGTTTTTAAAACGGTCTTTGTTCCAATCCTCAGCTATGGCGATGAATCTTGGGTGATGACTGAAAGAGTACCATCTCAAGTACAAGTATGCTAAGAGTTCTAAGTGGTGTGCAGCTATGGAATTTGCAAAGCCCTGAATGACAAGCCACAGTTCCTTTGAGTAGCCATCTCAGCTACATTGGTTTGGTAGTGTAAGCAGAATATCTCAGAAAAGATTGGTGAGACAAGTCCTACTGGCTACACCCATGAGAAAGCAACTCAGCAGCTGATTAACGACTTGGTGGCATGATTGCAACTCCTAATTTACTTGGTCCTGTCTTGGTGTAAACCCACCAGAACTATCTGAGATTGTTGAAAACCTAGAAGTATTTTGGGTCTTCCTGAGGCTGCTGTCTCATAATCTTCAAGAGGAAAAGTGGGTATGAAAATGTACGAATGAAATTTAGGGTGAAAACAACAAGGTTCAACCATACAGTTTGTTTTTAGCAGATAAAAAAATGCCATTACACTTGCTTTGCCCCTTTGTGACAAGAAATGCATCAACTTCAGAAGTGTGTGGCAAACCCATTGTACCAACTTTCTCATTTTGGAAGTAGCTATGTGCCACGATTTCCAAACAGGAAAAGGACACAACGCCCTTTTCAGTGTCACTATGTGGTTAAAAAATCCAATCAAAAGTTTCAAGGTGATCTTCCACCCAATAGATTGCAAAAGTTGTAACAACTGTGCTACATCATCAGAGTTTTAACACAGGATCATAACTTCGTTTAGGACTACATTCCTATGCATGGCAAGTTTTGTAATGAAACTAAAATGAAGTACATTGTTTATAGAAATTTCCTACATTTATGCTCAAACTAAGGATAAAAAAGTCATGACGGCTATGCAAGCAGCACATATTATTAATGAGGATCATCGTTTGTTTGGAAAGAAGACAAAATTATTTTCATACTCGTTGCAGTAGGACAGTAAAGACACCTTCACAATGTTCATCATTTAAAATAATCCATGCTGATTGTAACATTGTTGTTTCTTGTATCTGCCTGTGTATTAGTTTTCTGTTAGTCATGTGTGTATGAACATCTGTCTGTGCTTGTTTTTGTGTCTCTGTGTCCTGCCTTTTCATTAATGTTAGGTTAGTTAAGTTAAATGCATTTTAGAATAACTTTGAACAGCTCTCTACTGCTCCCTTCGTTACACTCATGCAAAGCCACATGCTATCTGCTTTTTTTGGCACAAAATGATGCAAGATGGATTCATGCAGATTTTATTCATTGACACTGTTGCAACCTCTCGGTTGGCGTTGCATTGAATGTGTGATTCACCACTAACAGGATTATGGGCAAAGAATAACACCCATGTACTATTTTTTTTGCGCTGAGACATTTCGGTCATTTTTTGCTGAGATTTGTCAGTAAAACATTTCGTGGTTGGTGCAGTTCGTTGTAAAAAGGAAGGGATGTTGTTGCAACCTCTTAGTATGCGTTGTGTTGAATGTGCGATTCACCACAAACGAGATGTGTGGAAAGAATAACACCCATATATATGTAGCACGAACAAGCAGTAATAGAGTGATCTCGTCAGGTTATCTCTGTTGTTGCTTGTTGCCACAGTGTGCAGCTTTGTGCACTTGCCGTTCAGATTTAAGCTTCCGATTACAACAACACTAACATTACTAAGAGGAATCACACACTGGCTAGATATCAAAGGCGGTTATAATCATTCAACATGTTTTCATGAGTTGCTACAAAGTTGTATATATTGGACAAAACATATTTATTCAACATGTTACAATACTTTTCACATTAATTATAACAACTTTTCAAAAACTAAGGAAGTTTTCTTTAAACTTGGCTACAAAATATGAGAAATAAGATTGTTTACCTCATTTGCAGTTGTTGCATAGATGTGCTGGCAGCTGGGCCCCATGCTTTACCAAAAAACAAAGAACCACAAGCAAACAATAGAGCAAAGATATATAACTTTCTCACATACTTCAGCAGAAATTTACTTTCCATAATGTACAAGACTGAAACAATAATGCTTTTGGCAGTCACATGCTACTTTAAACAAACCATATCATTTTAAAACTTGGAATAAAAGAAACAATATAAAAATATTTGACAAAAAGCATTAGTTAGTCATTGATGAATTAGAGCAGTCATAGGTACATAAAGATAAATTGTGGCTCGCAGGCCATGATTGGTGGAGTCAAAAGCAATACTCTTACTATATCAAAAAATACCTTTGCGAGAAAATAACAAATGTACTTGAAGCAACAAAAGCCTACCAAAATGTCTATGAAGACAATAAGCTTATTCCCCAATAGATTTTTAACTTATAAATTATGATTCAAATGCAGTATAACACCATGCTCATACATACTCAGCATGTCATATACAGTAGGTTTCCAAATAAAGTAGGGTAATTTCATTGAGAACTATCATAATAAAGCATCATGAAAGACATTAAATTATTGTTAGTGCACATTTAAATGCTGCTATTGGAAATTTTTTAATCAAAAACCTTGAAAACATACTAGGAATTTGGTTAAAATCTGCAACCATCAATTAGCCTAGTCGAAAAAGTTAAAATATATGGTTTCTCAGACAAGACACAGGGTGGTCAGATCTATTTCTTGCAAGGGGCCAGTCTATTCTAGAAAAGGGCCAAACAAAAATTTTGGAAACAGCAAGTGTTATTTGGGACCAAATTTCTGAAATTTGGCCAACCTGCCAACCTTGCTTTTAGGTGCAAGATATTTAGGTTACATGCAGTGGCATTGCTATAATTATCTAGTCATTGTCCAGCCTCTTTAACAGCTTTGAGCTTTTTTATCCTTCGCAGTGACAGTTGAGTGTTTAAGTATGACACATTTGCTTTACACACACCTTTGCAATGCTTTGTAAAGAACACATATGTTGTTGCGCCTATTTGTTATATTCCAACAATATAACAGCTTAAGACAGGGTCGGGTGAACTTTTATCTCTACATGTGGCATGCCACATTGATTTTCAGGTGACATCAACCAGAAGTATAGCCAAGAATTTTGTTCGGGAGGGGCCAGTCACTGATGTTGTCTTGAATCCGACTGTTAAGTCAGTGCCGCTATACCAAACAGTGTAGCAACTGATGCTGAGACCGACAAATGCTAGAAATACAATGACCTTCTCTTCTTGACAATTGAATTACTATTTTCAACCAGTTGCAATCAAAACCACTGGTGTGTATGGCAAGTCCACTGCCCCCGTCTTGAACTGTCTCGCAAAGAAACTTGTTGACATTGCAGGCGACCCCAGGGAGCAACAGTGGCTCTGCCAGCACCTGTCTCTGGCTATGGTCAGAGGGAACACCGCCAGCATTGGCCTGTGTGGAAGCTTGGTTGATCTGACTTTAGCCACCCTCAGCCAGTGCATTAACCAGTGTTCCTGCCCGTCATTTGCCTCTCTTCATTTTATAGACATTGGCTTCCGAATGTCTGTGTTTTCTGTGAGCTTTATTGCCTTCAGTATGTTTTTTATGCTTTCAGTTTCTGTAAAGCCTCTGCGCAGTATTGTTTTGCTCCCCTTTTCAGCCATCCTGACTAACCTAATTTTGTTTATTTTTCATGTACCTAACACCACTGTATTACTGTTTACTGTAAAACCTTTTTGTAATCTGTCTTTGCCTGTGCCTCTGTCTGCCCAACACCATTTGGGGGTGCTATGTGCCTGGTTGAACACACACACAATGGCGGTACTCCATCATGGTCTGTATAATTTTACTGCGCTTTTCATTTTGGAAATAAACTCTAGTTGCAGAAAAAAAAGTTTGTTCCTTCCGCTTATTTTCTAACACTTGAAAATTAAATTGATATAAAATAAAGCACCAATACAAATCTTAGCCAGTTTGTTTCGGGGTGTGCCATGGCCTTTTCGGCCTCATTCTGGCTGCGCCGCTGCCACCATTGGCTGGCAGACGGGTCACGACTCACATAAATAAAACACTAACTAACAGCGAGGTTTAAACAATCAATCAAAACAAATGATTTAAGAATTGAAAAAACTGTATTAATAGACATTTTTATTTTTGCTAAACACACTATGTAAAGTCAAAAACTTCTCTACATCAAAAATTCTCAAGGCTGGGCCATAAATGGCCCGCGGGTCACGCTTTTTCCTACCCTGCCAAGTTAAAGATTACTGTAAAATATTTTCCCCCAGTAACAAAACGCCAGTGCCCAGTAGCCCACTGGCCTACGTCATATCGCAAGATGTCAAGGAACTTTACCATAGAAATTCACAAACCAGACATTGAGGCCACATGGCAAAAATAAAATGCGAGAACAATGGCTATTGAACACGTTCCACATAACATTCTTTGCAGTGGCTGACTTTTTCTTTATTGCAAAGAGAGTTCAAAAGCATGCTGATTATTATTCTGCAATGCTGCACACGTCTACGTGGTTGAAATAACATGCGAGTCACAGGCTATCAGGAAAAACTGGATCTTGGCTAAGATGCATTATCAGCTATTATATTCGTGCAGCGTTCTCCTGTCCATTGTCCAACGTCCAGGAATTCTTCGACAAATAAAAAATATCTCTAAGACGCGTTACATGCTATATAATATAAAAAAAACGTAGCATGATGTTCAATAATTTTGACAGTAAATTAATAACATATTCTATATGTTTGAACTAATTGAAAGCTTTTGACTCCAGTAACCATTAAATTTGACGTGATAAATTCTCTCATTATTGTATAAGAAGTATTCTACATCAACTATTCTCGAAATATCTGCATAATAAAATGAAACAAATCAGAATAGGGGTTTATAATCCTTCATTCAAAAAAATAGATATCTTATGGGTTCCATCAAGGTTCTGTCCTCGGGCCTTCATTTTTCCTTATTTACATCAATGATATCGATGAAGCTTTTTTTTATACTACCTTATTTTCTAATGGTATTAACCTTCATACATCTTATCCTTGTTCAATGTTGTTCAAACGACTGTCAGTGTCAACCTCTGAAACAAGCGGTATAGAGCTGGTGAAAAAACACAGTCATTGGAGCAGAGTGTAGAAGTTTTTAGTGGAGACGAAGTCCATGAAAACTATTCTTCTGCATGGAGGCTGTGTTTCGATTTTTGGTCATGAGCCTTACATACAGATAGATAGATAGATAGATAGATAGATTTATTTGGCGGTACTGAATTAATTGCGCTAGATATACTCGATAAAACAGAAAAAACGCTGGGACACCGAAAAAAACA
>JGI24022J15233_10003596_pt1 | contig 15476 bp, 16 predicted proteins | sample Ectturendosymbi2_FD_15233 | JGI IMG/M metagenome (IMG submission 15233)
TCCGTAGAGGGTTTGAACACCTCTCTAGCTGCTGCAGCTGGCGAGTTATAACAAAAAAACCTCGAGCCAATTAATTGGCTCCGGTGGTCGTTAAAGGGAAGTTGAAAAAGAAGCGGAGTTACAAATACAGTATAACGTTTTATCTGCAAGTAGTATAGCTTCAATTCCTTGTGGTTGCATATTGTGAGCAGTTAACAAGTCACCCAAGTTTGAATCAACGTGCGTCAGCTAGCTCAGCGCGGCTTTCCTCGAATTCTAATTGAATAACATTTCAGGACTGAAGATACGTAGAGTTGTGTGCGACGTCGCCGCCGCTCTCACAAAATTGCTACATACACTAGCACTGTATTTTGCTCTCTAATTTAGACGCATAGGTTGAAGTTCAACGGTAGCTGGAATCTAACAACAGTCTTCATTACACGCAGGCGACAAGATGTTGGTAACGTATCTACCGCATTGGTACGTCGGACAGCAGGCTCCTGCAGGGGTGTACTCGCGTAAGACCGAGTTGATTCCATGTGGGCAAGTGGGAGGACTTGCGCACGGCACTTCTTGCGCGACGGTTTCGTAGCAACCGTCATTGCTCGGGACACAGGTGTGTTCCAAGCATCCATCTTGCCACGTCTCGTTTGCCTGCAAGAAATTTTTGGCCAGTGACAAATCGTCAGACCAAGGCAGCAAGCTGCGCGAAAGAACTACTACCGGAAAGCGGCAGAGTGTGCCCGATTCCGATGTTTAGCTTTTCAGCGGGATTTTGACAGAATGCTGTGTATTGGACCAAAAGAATGTAAACTGTTGATCGACACTCGCTAAAACAATTGGGCCCCCTAACAGTTATATAAACGAAACGATTGTGGTGTGAACATGCTCGAGATCGTGGTGACGAATCGGCATTAAAGAAATTAAGTATATTATGTGGTAACGAATCGGCATTAAAGAAATTAAGTCTCCCTCTCTTTACCACATTTGTCTTTTATCATATTTGTCTTTTGTTACCATATTTGTCTTCGTGTAGACGAAGACAAATATGGTAATGAATCGGCATTAAAGAAATTAAGTCAAACAATTTTTGACAAGCAACGATAAGAGTTATGGCTATGAGCACGACAGATAAGACATGCCTCGAGTTAGAAGACAGGCTAACCTGGTATATGTGGCCATTGATGACGCAACCTTCGCAAACTGAAAAAAGAACAGTAGTTGCAGTAAGTGCTCTTCGGCGTAAGAGTATGAATTTGAACCTAACTTACCGCACGATCCTGTGTAAACTATGCACCCGCACGAATTGGTGCCATTTGTCGCAGGAACGAAATTTTTGTTTTCCTCAAGGCAGGGAGGTCTTTTGTTGCAACAACCTGAAAAATTCTTATCACCATCATTTTCAAAAGGTCGAAAAAAAACGATTTTACAAAACAATTTATTCGTTTAAACATGTCAACGCACAAACTTTCGTTCACCATAACTCAAGATCGCATCCAATCAAAAAAGTACGGGATATGCTAGATGTATAACTAGCGCTAGACAGTTACTGGCTTCAAACAAGCACGAGGCGCAGCATCACGTAAGCCCACCACGCCTGGCAAGCAGTATCAAGTCGAACAAACGAAAACTGAACGGAACCAGCATCATAAAACACACTGTAACGCTGTTACAAAATTTCAGTTTTTCAGAAATATGAAGCTAAACAAGCGTTGCTCCCAGTGATCGTAAGTAATCTGTTTAGCTATCAGCACACGTACATTCTTCTCTCACGCATTCACTCCCATCTTTGAATCTTAGAACTTGTCCGGCTGGACAGAGGCAGCCCGTGAAGTATCCGTAGCCGCAAGTTCCATTTCCAGCAGTGGCCTAAGAGAAGAAAACACGATAAACAGAAGCAAGTGCAATATATAGTGCGCTCTTCCATATAAAGGTGCGTGAGAGCCAAGCAAGTGCACATTTTTGAAAAAAACGTTTCATTACAAAGTTATTATAAATCGTCACAGATCAAATCCTCAAATCCGCGACAGATAAAACCCACTTTGAATATAGGCTACGTGGTTGATTTTTACCGAAAGTAATTTGAGCCACTATGGGCAATGCAACAAGTTCAAGTAAAAAAATCGGATGTCGAGGTTTCAGACAACTTACTGATTTCGAAGCGGCTTCAACATCATCACAAGTTCGTATGCAGTTCGGTACACATTGCATGTAAACCATGTTCCCAGGACACGTCAAGTTTGCTGCGCAAAAAAACACGCGTAGAGTCACGTGACCAAGCACAGAGCGGCAACCATACAAATCAAGATAAAACTTAGACCAACGCTACGAATCAGTCACGTGTTCACTTCAGTTTCATTTACATTTTACATTTGCTTTTTGTACTTCTTTTGGGAGTGGTCTGCGGCACCCTACTTGCCTGTGCAATGGATCACGCAGCTGCGCTTTCGCAGTGAAGGCTGCACTAGTGGCGAGTCAATGGCAGTACCGCGCATGAATTGTTTTCCTGCACCCACACCCATCAAAGTACAAGGCTTGCCGAAGCTGGACAAGTCGCAAGTACCGTTTTACAAGTCTTCGATANGATCGNAACAGGGAATCGAACCCAATCAACCAGCTTCGGTGGTGCGTGCTCAACCCACTGTAAAACTTATCCGGTTCAGTCACGCATTTCTATTCAAAAGTGCAAAAATTAGACCCACCACATGCTGCTGGCATTTTCAATGTAACAACGAAAACGAAGAAGCAGTCGCTGATTATGATCTCTGTGAGACGTGCACCGATTCCATTTATTGTATTTGAGAATGGTGTTTGTTTTTTCACTTGTGGAAACCGAAAACAGAGCACCGCCACAAACGCCAATATTAGTCTCAAGTAGGCTGTGCGAATGCGAATTCTGGCTGATAACACTGTGGCGTGACTGTGGAGGCACGGGCATCCTCGTGAGTCACGTGCACCGCGCGTGCGGCTTTCCCCTGCACCCATCCATTAATGCTTAGCCGAGCACGAGGCTGGAAAGCAGGTGCCGTTTTTTTAACCTTCGGTATGATCAGAACGGGATTCGAACCCCAGCCTACCAACTTCAGTGGGCGCGATCTGTCCCCCTGTACGGCAAAGAATCTCCAGCACTTAATTACGGTGCCTCCAAGCAAAATCCAAATACACCGATTTGCGACCATATCAGCACAATTGCGAAAAACTGTACTTTCTTTACTGTTAGTTGCGACGCATCTACGACGCTTTATTCAAGAAACTTTCATAAAAGGTTTAATTCGCTGTGTAGCTGTTATTATGGGAAATGGTCTACAGTGTAGACATGTCGTCCTGCGGTGAAACTTCAAAAATACTTGTTTTGTTTCACTACAACGACCTGCACATTTGAGGTGGACAACCTGTTTTTCTATTTTGCCTCTACACGTAACATAAAATAAAAGCACAGAACGCAACCGAGCGGCAGAAAAAACAAATTTTCGTGTCGTAAAAATCGCGCTTCGCGCATTGAAGTACCGATGCTGCAGTTGATCGCACTCAAGTAATCCGCGCAGAAGCCGGTCGTGTCGCACGAGGCGATGTGCTGCCGGACGAATTTGAATGAGCACACGTCGCACTGCATCTGAACGGTCTCCATGTCGCTGTTGTTATGGAGACACTGGCTGTTTCGGCAAGCTGCTTGCAGTGAAGCGACGTCCATGTTTGCGTGGCATGGGGCTGTCGTGGAGACGAAGGCAAGTAAATGCAAGAAAACTGTCAAATCTAAATTTCTTGTGTGAAAAACATCAACAGTGGTGATTTCCTGTTGCACACAGGCTTGCATTAGTTGGCCTATAAGAACTAAGTTGGCCTGAAAGGCTTGCATAAAGGTGCCCTAAAACACAAACGCTTGACTTACAAGAATGCCGCTTATCTCCATGTTTCAAAAGATTATATACCTTGCGGAACCATCTTTCGACCGAAGTACCCGAATTGCAAATATGATAACCGAGTTTATATTTACCTTTATGAAGAATTAATTTCGGTGAAGTAAATCTTATTTTATAAATTTACTCAGGTGTTATTCACAGAATCAAATCTTATGAAATATGAACATCGGCTAAATAACCTACAAGAGCAAGACAATGAGCGCTACATAATTTTCCCCTTCACACAAAGACAGGCGCGACAGCATAGTGGTAAAGCGTCAATCTCTCAATCGGAAGGTTGCCTGTTCAACCCATGGCCACTGACTGAATCGCCGTAACCCTGCTTGGGTAGGAGCGTTACCCGCAAGAAGCAAAATTTCAGGCTTCGACCTTCCGTCACCAAAGTTGAATTGAAAAAATATCAAATGATCCCAACAGCAATGCCACGGTGATGCCCTCTAGGACGTTACACGGAAATTTTAATCAGTAAAAGGCAAATTTAAGCTCACCGAAAACGCTGTGGTCCAAAACTGCACAAGGATCATTGAATCCAAGTGATGTGCAGTTCAGACACGTCACGCATGGATGCACGTCTCTGCATCTTTCTTCCAGACAAGTATCACCGTATCCACAAGGTGGCAAGCACCACGAGTTCGCAATGTAGTCAGTGGGTATCACTGAAGGCAGATCAGCGCATTGTTCTTCGCTGTGTCCCGATGGGTAACAACCGCCTAAGACAGAGAGAAACAGTGAAAAAACAAAATGAAAATTTAAGAGAAGTAGGAAGTTTCAGTAGAGTTTCAGTAGATGCACAGGCAACAAGTCCGTCAGTCATGGCACCAAATTGGTTTGTTCGCTTTGCGCGGCAATCGTAGCTCTTTATCTAAAACAGACATTGAAGTGCAAAGTGCAACTTTGAAATGGCATAGTTTTCCGGGGCTTATTATCAAAGTTGTCCAGTGGATTATTGGATGATAAAACCACCCCTTGCAGTCATATCGGTTCCAGAGTCAACAAGACTATATGTCGCAACAACTCGGAAACGTTTCGCATTAACGCAGCATTTGAACTGAGCGGATATCCGATCTATATAGCTTTGGATTTTCAGAACACACCGCAAATGCCAGTCGTTCCACCGCCAGACTTCGTAGAACTCAAATATATATCGAAAACGCCGCTAGCGCCAGGACTTGCGCTGGGAATAGGATTGCTGTAAACGACCGACAGTCCGTCCGGTTTGACCATCACTTCCATGTAAGTCGTTTGGCGACTGGTTTGCATGTAAGAAAATCGTGTCACCACGCTCACATCGTTGAAAGCGATCGGTGAAGAACCATGCCTTTTCACCTGGATCGAACAGCAGACACAAGTAACTGATGGTGCGAAGCATTCACTGACGTCATCAAACAACTACGAGTGCCGTGGGAGACTAATCGAACTAGGAAGTAAATTTTGCCGCAATGACGCTAGACAAGACGCACGAATGAGAAAGACTATATTAACTACTATATTCGTCAGACTTAACATCCTTGATTTTTGATAACGAAAAAAACAAAAATAAGACATCTGAAAACTATTTTATCAGGCTGCAAAATAGAAACAAAACAGTAGATATCAGAAAAGCTTTATGATGTTCGTCGACGCTGTGCTCAGCTCTCATTCACCTGGATGAAATCCAGTAGTTAAAAATATCAGGGAGCACACGCTACAGAACGTTGCAAGAGAAACAGATCAAGTAAAAGATTTGAGACGGATTTTAGGCTTGTCCAAGAGAAATACTGTAAAAAGTGTCAAGCGTCAGCTCACCTCACCATCTTTGGGGAAAATATCAAAGAAGGAATCGTGATAGCGAATAGTAACTTTCCTGACGCAATATTGGTTGGAAGTGAAACTCATGTCTCCTGGATATAATTCATTACAAAAGCCCTGGTCCAACGTAACAGATAGGTTGGTTTTCTGAAAAAAAAAGAAAAATAAAATGCTTTGCGGCTGAAGCACATTCTTTGAAAAATAAAAGCACAGTAATACAATTAATACTTTTATCAAAATGTAGGTGCAGTTTCCTTGGAAGTCCAGAGTTTGATTGCACTGAAATACTCTCGTCGTTGACGATCCTAATCCTGTGCACGCGCCTGAACAAGAAAATGTCACGATATCGGTTAGAATATTCTCACTCTAGAGCGCATTATTACAAGTCAGCAGTCTAAATTTTTGTTAATGACTTCTCTTTCACCCAGCAGGCTTGTCATGATGCTTCCGTTATAGACAATTAGTCTCGTTAGCATTACCCGTAGTTGAAGAGCAAAATCACCCAAATTTTTGAGATACGCTAAATTCACGCAAAAAATTGCACTGTTTCTAATAAAACAAACCAATTATCACGCAAAAGCAAATTTGGCCGTCTTTGAATTCATCACTTCCAATGAGGCAACCTGGAAAACGATTAACTATGTATGTACAGAGAGTAAAATTTGACCAATGTAGAACAAAGTCAAAGAACTAACAAATTACTTTCAGAAGAGACATTGGTTAAATACAGGAACATGAACAATTTTCAAATCTCAGTAAGAAAGCACGTATTTTTACGTAAAAAGTATGTTTCAAAACCAAAGTGCAATCTGATTTGTTACAGGGAAGCACCGAAAGTCATAAAATGCAAACGAAATTAATTGAACGGCAACATGACTGTAAGGACCCATCTACACTGAGACCGAGCTAGGAGTAGTTCTTTGTTTGATTTATTACGTCAGGTAATTCTGCGTCGAGCAGGAAGACTTTTTCCAGAGCCGGAAAAAAGTTACGCCTCATAGTGATCCACTCAGCCAGTGCTTCTGTTGCGTCCAGCACCAGCAGAGCCATGCTAACAATGTGACACTAATTGCATCGAAAAGTAGAATTAGCTCGCAGCATGGAAACTGGAGCAAAACGCTATCACGTCACACGCATGCAACTTGCAATTTCCTCAGTGTAGAACTCTGAAGGAAAACATGGTGAAAAAGCAGGTTTGCGAGACCTCGAAGGCAATTTTTGAACCAGCACTGCGAAAACGACACTAATTTTGTATAAATCGAAATTCTTTCTGTCTATACCTACATCCAACTGTGACTTACATTCGCATTCATAGTTCTTGCAGCACTCATCTTCTGAAACCAACTTCCTCGTCTGATCGACACCGCATGATGGATTTTGACAAACACGGTCGACTGAAACAAAACAGTGCATTAAGTAAGATCCCCAATAAAGTATTTCACAACAGCAGTGCGTAACACGTCGTGATTTCACAACAAGTCTTGGATTTACGCACCTGCCGATGTCTCAGCTACATTATTTTAACTAAGGTAGGGGGTTTGGGGTATACTTGTGCGTAAAAAGTACTTACACTAGCAACTATGCTTCTGCGCACAGTCTTTTCGTTATTATGACTGATTTAGGAGAGTAAATATTTTCCATACAAGAAACTTTGAATAATGTCTGTTCGCAATGTTTACGCACTTGATGTGTTAAATGTGCATGCTGAACATTGTTAAGTGTCTTGACAAAGTTTAGATTTGAGAAATTTTAGATTAACTCGCACATTGGTTTATAACTCACATTCTTTGCACATATTTTTTCCTTTGGTTTGAATCTACCTATCATTTGCCATAACCTCACCGAGCACGTTTAAGTAAAATGTTGGTTCCGAGTAATCTCAAACAACGGCGGGCGCGGGATTTTTCCAGGGGTAGGGGAAAATTGCAATTGTTCACTAACTAAAGCGAAATCGAAAACTGGTTCTCACGCATGCTTCAGTAATGAAGCTTTTGTCACCCATTTTCGTCTATTTCGGAATATACTACGCGAGCTAAAGCAAACCGCACACCGACCCTTGCCAAACAGCGCAAAGCCCCAGTTGTTTAACATTGTCGTTTAACTCCTTGGGGAAGATATGATGACTTCTACTCACTGAAGTGGGTGAAACTTACCACATCTGTACTCTGTTCCACAGCAGTTGCTCTGAACCAACTCTCTTGTTTGACATGGCCCGCAAGTGACGTTTGCTCGGCACACAAATTTCTGGCGCTTCTCAACGACAGGACACTGACCTTCTTCAGTCTGAACAACTTTCAACAAATAACATTGTGGATTGCTTGGATCGTCGTATTCGTAACCGATCTACAAAAAAACATAGGACTAATGGAGAATCCACGAAAGAAAACTTGTCTGTGAACTTGAGGTGTTTCACCTGAACAGTCAAATGGCGATACAAATTCTTATGTGCAAAATATTTTTATCATGATAACTAGTCAACAGGCAGTTTTTTCTAACCACGTCTTCCTAAAATTGGCAAAAAAAGCATGTTACCAAAAATGTTAACCAGAAATCAACACAGAAGCCAAACACTGGACATGATCATTTTTTTCTTCTTGTCAGATACCAACTTTTCCACAGACCACTCCGGTCTGTGTCGTGTGGTTGTTCGGCTGCTGCTGTTTCAAGCTGCCTCGTACATCTTGCCAAAATATCCACAAGGTTTGCGGTCTTATTTAATTAAAGTATGATCATTGCGATGCACTTTTCAAAAATTTTACCATCTGTAGCCATAAATTTACGAACAATGATAGAGCCCTTCCCAACGATAACGATGTTACAAGAAGGCATCGTTACCATGTGAGACTTGTTCTTTTGTTCGTTAAGTTCGTTTCATGGAAAATCTTAAGTGAAGCTCTTTCGCAGTTTAGTCTACGTCTTTACGGCATCAGCTTACATCATTACGACACCAATATTTAAGAAAACAAGTATCTTCCGATAAACAAAAGCGGCTTCTTACCATAAAAAGTTGCGATTTGCATTGCTTATGTGTTGCAGTAACCTCCATATGTTATGTAGCAGTCGGTGATTTCACAAAACTGGTTAAGGATAGCTCTTAGTGAGCTCACACGCTCCTTAGTGCGATCATCAGATGTGACTCTATGTCACTACGTTCTGATTTCAAGTTCACTGCAATTGCGAGAATGATGTGCGTCGTGTTGTTGTTCTTAATTGTAGCTTTCATGCAAAAATATCATCAACATATGATCGGGTTCACCGACTTGGACTTGAAAAAGCAGTGCAAGCCAAGCTCTTGTCTGCCTTCTTTCAACTGATGCCAATATTCGCAAAACTTCTAATTATAAAAATATTTGAATGTAGAAATATTGTACTTACGCTCCGTATCTGGCCGTCCACAAGTGCATATTTGCATTCTGGAAACAACAACATCAGTATGGTTGAGTGACGTAACAAGCCCCAAAATCAGGGTTCATGATCAAACTGCCGCAGGAGACGAATTTATGGGACACTACGTTTGACCCAGCTATTAGCAAAACACCATACACACAACTTCTGGTTTCGCTGACAATTTTTAATCTTCAATTATAAAAATCACAAACGACCTAAACTTCATTGCACTTTGTCTGCTTGTGTGTACAGTCATAACGTTTGCGAACAACACAACAAGCTGACTAGCAACAGTTGCAAATGCAACTACCAGGTTTAGAAACAGTCACAAAAACGAAAGAGCATGTTGTAGAACAGTGGTCCTTAACCGAAGTGGACACGCCTCCCAACGGGGGCGCGAATCCTTACACGCTCCACAACGTGGAAAGTTTTCTCAATAAATTTACAAATAAACACACATTTTGCTTATACAACTTGTTTAAAGTCAGGGGGCTTGAATTGAAACAAAGGACAATCACTTAAGGGAGGCATGATAGAGAAAAGGTTAAGAATCACTTCTATAGAGCTATAGAGCTACTGACTGCTTCATTTACAGCAAAATAGCACGTCGCTTGGTTTATTGACAACGACCAGAAATATTTTTGCCTTATTTCGCATAAAAAAGGCGAAAAGTGTTCGACGAACCGCAGTAGTACGAAGTACAGCATGCCAGGCCGTCGGTGACATTTTCCCTCTTTACATACAGAGCACTAGAGCAATTGATTTCAGCCGAGCACTCCCATTCTCCGACGTACTGGGCTTCGTAACGTTGCGTTGAAATGTCGAAAAAACATGAATAGTGCGAGCATCCGTCAATCCACGTGGTGTCCGGCTGTACAAAACAGCTGCGCGTTACCCAAGCCTCTTTCAAGATGACAAGTCGAATCGCAACAATAAGAGAAACGAGCTCGAAATTTTGACCACCATTGTTCACAATCGAAAACTTGCGTCACACACCAAAGCGTTGTCAGCCTTCCAGAGCAGGGGTATCCAAACTACGGCCTGCAAAAGCACTTTATGAACAAGTAACAAGCAACATATTACTTACGAAAATTTTGTTGATTTGGCTTTGGCAGAATGTAACACATCCAGAAAAATTAACATTACGCAAGACGGCCACGTGAATGCCAGTTGTCTAATTCTTAGTATTATTGCGCTGTAGGCTGACCTGATCTTAACTGATATGTTCCCGCAATCTGAGGTCTTTGTTAATATTAGATACATCTCATCTGAAGCAAGATTTCCCACTATTCTAAGATCAAAGAAGCAATTTCGCTATTCACATTAATGAATATACTTTTGTTGTAAGCAACATCAATGTTTCAGCTCTTTTTTCTTTTCAGACGGGAGCTTATGTCTGGCCCACGAACTATCTAATAGCTCATGTGGCACTCGATCAAAAATGTTTGGAGGCCACTGTTTCAGAATGAAAGCATCAATCGACTAAATTCAGAACAGTGCTACTGAACACTGATGTTGACACGTTTATCATCTTTGTCATTATCAAGTTTGTTCATCACTGAGAGGTAAATTCTACTTACGTCATAGGTGTTGCCGCGGTAGACGCACATGACGGACACTGCAAAGAAAGGTGTTTTCTTTTCAGGACATCCACAGAAAAAATGCGCTAAACCGTAAACGAAGGTTGCTGTCGCGCAGAAACGTGCGACACACAGCATTAAATCTGCGACACGACGAAAGAAACAGCTACAGATCTGTGCTTGACAGTCTGGTGCACGACTGGATATATTGTTTAAGTAGGGAACTCAACTTACGAATGTCTTTGGCGAAGCGACGGCAAGCGATCAACGACCAAAAGTCAAACAAACTGCTCGTTGAACTGCAATATTTTGCTTGTTCTTGTAGACACGTTTCCTGCGTCCAGCATTATCTAAAACTGTTTTTTTTTCGCTGAGACTTGTCGGTCATTTTTTAGCTGCGACATTTTGGCCACTGAAACATTTCGGTCATTTGTACCACAGTATTGAAACTCGCCGTAACACTATTCATTATAGTCTATATTTCTGACCGAATTTACTTAATTTTTTTCGTTCATTGAAAAAAAATTCGGTCATTGAAAACAATTTGGGTCTATGACCAAAAAAAAACTAGATCTGAAACAGAGGTTCCCAATCTTTTGTACATGTATCCCTGGAGGGGTAAATTTGCCTCTCTGAAAGGGTACATTTAACGTTAGTAATTTGTACCGTATATTAATTATTTATTCCCAAATATTCCTAATTATATCAGTGAATAATTATTTCCAAAAATCATTATATATGCTTATTGTTAAATATATTAACTCCGATACATAAAAACTGAGTCTGCCTTTATAGTTCTAAAAATCTACAAGTTTTTTTACAAATTTATTGTACTTTTTATCATTTTAATCAGCCTGCTCGTCATAAGAAATTTTAGGGTTACATGCTCATCTGTCGATATGCTGCTGAAGGAGTACGTAGTCAAAGAAAGGTTGGGAACCCCTGATCTAAACCAAACGCTTCGGCCGAATTATTTTTGTCGTACTGCTTGTTCCATGAAAGGCGTTGGGCTAAATGTTGCAAACCTCAGGTCTTTGTCTCGACGCTGTATCAGCAACATCGGCGCAGCTGTCGTTAATTTCACGCTGGGAATAGCACGACCTCAAACCTATGAGGTGAGAGATCTACGTTACTATCTGCTCTCACCTTTTACGACAAACACGAAATATTACACCATGAAAAAATCTGCTTGAATCCTTAATAACAGAGCACAACATCAGCGCACAACCGCAACTACTCACCGCATTTATACAGGGGGCAGCACCTTTCTTTACCGTCTGCAGCCAAGCTCACCCTCGGTTCTTCCCCGGCGGCACAAGACGGTTTGCTGCATGTGCTGTTGTCGCAAACTGAACCAGAAAAAAACACAAGCTCTTAATTGCGGGTTTCTTTACACCCTTCATTCGCAAATGTTGCACCCAGCGGCATCTGGCGATGACCCGTCATTTGCACTCGGACAATAGTGTGTGCTATCAATTGCTTGTAGTCTACATTCTACAACATTCGCCAGTAGTTCTCAACGCGGGAGATTTCCCCCTCTTGGAGCGGTATAGACAAACAAGGGGGGAATACATGAGGGTGATAGAGGGGGCAATAATTTACAAATGGGGCGAAAACGCTAAACGATCTTTTGATTAACTTGAACAGGCTCCAACTATGATGATTCTTATATTGAAAGCTTCCATGCGCCAATCTTTTTCACACTTAATTCAGATGCGCCACACAAGCATTCACTTCCATTTAGTCCTTTGAAAGGTGTGGTCTTATGGACATATTTTGAAGTTATAATAACGTATTTTTATTTGAAAAATGCATGCTTTTTTATATAACAAACATATAAACAAGCATTACCAAATATATTTAATAATAATGATGACAGATGCAGCATTTGTAAAGGAAAAGATCTCACACAACACTTTTTAATTTCAATTGATCATTTTACTTCAGAAAGTACTAATAGTAATATGTGAACACGATTAGTAGTTTAAATAAAAATAATTTTATACACAGGCAAAATAAACGTAAATGACTTTAATGTGACTTTTGGCTTGGTTTTGCTTCCACCAAACCAGTAATATTAAGAATTAAATCCGCAACTGAAACCAACAGACAGTTCTTCAAGTTGGAATCGGACAGTCGCGACCTCAGTTTGGTTTTGATTATTTTCATGAAAGAAAATGACTGCTTGCATTTGAACGTAGTTCTGAAGAGGCAGGCACAACTCATAGGCACATTTTATCATTTTTGGAAAATGTTCACATTGTAATGATCATCATAAACCAATCATTTCCGACCGACTTGGCAGTGAGGAAAGCTAATCAAATCTCATTTTCAATACTGAATTTGTTATTAGTTCAAGTTCCATTTGCATATAGCTAGGCATCTTAGAATGTTATGTTAAGTGAAAATGGGTTTATAAATGCAAGCATGCGGTCTTCTTCAGAAAAATCACTAATACGACTATCAAAGACCTCTTGCAGTAATTTGATTTTTTCAGTGTATTTTGCAAAGTTGCCAACATTTTCATCAGATTCACCTTGTCCTTTTAAATTCCTTTTTTTAACTGAGAGATAAACAGTTTTAACTTCATCTTGAATGCATTGATGCACTGATAACATTTACTAAGCTAGGAAACAGTTTGTCTTTGCCCTGCAGTTTCAAATTGAGATAATTGTCCTGGCTGGTAACATCAACTAAAATGTCAAATCTAACAACCAGTTCTCATTACGCAAAAGGGTCCTTGCCTTGGGCAGCTCATCTTTCTTTTCTAGAAAATCATGCACAATGTGTTTCAGTTTCCAAAATCGTTTTAGCACTTGTCCTTTAGAAAGCCAACGCACCTCACACTGAAGGACGAGATCACCATATTCCTCATCTAGCAGTTCACAATACTCCCTGAATTGTTTTCTGTTTAATCCTTTTGCTCTAATTTTGTTCACACGCTTTACAACTGGTACTATAACATGCTGCAAACTCAAAACTTATCCACACAGGGAATCTTGGTGAATAATGCAATGATATTTTAGGAAAGGTCGACCAAAAAAAATTTCGAGCAAGGCTACAGATAGGGGCTGTACCAATCATTGACGGGGGCTGTACCAATCATTGACGGTGCATCATTGACGGTGCTCCATCAGTGCATACATTTAAACGTTTGCTTAAATATAATTGTTGATTTCCTAGACATGCCTTTACTTCCTCCGATATGTATGATCCTCTTATTTTTCTATGAATGGCTCAAAGTCACGCCTGCACAACTCCAGAAAGCTCAAAGGGCCAAATCAACATAAATTTGCCGCGGGCCGCAAAAGTCTATTTCATTTCGATGTAGAGATTTTTGTTGCAGTATGGAAGAAGTTCTGGAACGACAATTGCTTATTCGAGATCACGCTTTTGTAACATTTTCAACAATTGAAAAAGCTCTCGCGGGCCGCAAGGAAAGCTTTCGCGGGCCGTATGTTGCGTTAAACCTGCTCAAAGCCAATAATTTCTTCAAAGACAATAAAATCATCACGTTACGTCGGGGTTGTTAAAACAACGCTAGTTACTGGACTACATTCCCACAGCGAGGAAAACCATACTTATGTTTTTAACGACTGTAAAGCCAGCTTGATCTAAAAGAAACATAGCATTGCTAGAAAGGGCGTCCATGAAAAATAAAATCACTAAAATTAATGATTAGGAATGGCTTACTATCTTATCATCAAAAGGATGCAATGCGCCACTTCTAAGCATCCAATGCGCCCCTAATGGCGCATGCACCACAGGCTGGCCATCCTTGGTTTAATTGATTGATGGAGTTTGGTGCTAAAGCAGTTGATTATGTCACCAAGGACTTCATATTCTAAGCTTTGCAATGCAGTTGTTTGGCCCAACTTTAACATTTACAGACTGGACTATTACGCAAAGGTACCCGCACCTTCCGAGAAGCCTTGCAAAGAATATGTGATGATCATCCTTCAATGGCTATTCAACCTTACACAACACAAACCGGCAGCTCATCGAAATGTTTGTACCGCAACTGCGACATTTGGAAGTTACACAGGCACTGCGACTTCTAGTGCATCATTTACTTCCAGAACACCGTTGTTAGAGTTCCTAAGGGCAGCGGTTGGTTTGATTCGCTGGTGTGTACGTGTGAGTTGTTTTGACGTAGAACAGTACAGTAAAGGCTGTCTGACTTGTGCATGTCGCATTATTGGGGAAAGGACATGTTAGGCTGTTGTTTCATTTCTAGAAAGCGTGGAATATTTCAGGTGCACATTTATAGTCACCACTCAAGTAGGTATTTTAGAAAAAACTTATTTGAAATCTTTTATTTTTACAGGGAATTTTCAAGCAGTGAATATACCGCTGTCTGAACGAGGCCAAACGCAACTGGATTTTTGAAACCTATCGATATCCGATCGACAGACAGAACGCTGACTTGTCCTTTGCATGGAGGTGTGTGGGTTGTGATTGCGCTGAGCGACGGAAGAAGCGGGCTGACGGGTTGCCTGTCTCGAAGTGAAGGCGCATATATATACGCACCTGACACCGCGAAATTTGACGCGGAACGAATGGTCGCGAAAATGCGTCAGCGAGCAATTAACGGTTTGGACCGATTATGTCAGAAAATACCCCAAATCACCTCTGGGACATATTGTTTTACAGTCCAATCAAAATTTGCCGTCGTACACCTGTCTACGGCACATACTCCCGCGTAAAGAAAATGAGACCACCAACCACTTCCCAAACCCAGGGCCGGATTAAGGGGGGGGGCAACGGGGGCAATTGCCCCGGGCCCCCCGCTGCAAGGGGGCCCCCCGTGATGAAATTTATT
>JGI24022J15233_10003597_pt1 | contig 15476 bp, 18 predicted proteins | sample Ectturendosymbi2_FD_15233 | JGI IMG/M metagenome (IMG submission 15233)
GTTATTGAAACGAGCGTGCAGATCAAACAAACGCGTTTCGATCTAATGTGAAAAGGGGCGCTTTTTCGAATTTGTACTCCGCAAAGATTTGCGAGCCGCTACGAAATACGGTTGAACCCACCGATGTATTCGAACTCCTCTCGCAGAGCCATTCCGTTGTGGGAGTAGCAGTTTCTGCATATGAGAGCGTATCTGCCAAAAAAATTATAAATATGTACAATAGCAAGATGACGCACGCGACAACTGACGGTGTAATCCGCTCGCACGTTCCCCAGCGACGAGTAAATTACTATTATGCAAGTCCAATCTGTGACGTAACTGACGGGGGGGGGGCAGGGTTGCGAGCCGCCACCCTCTCTGGCAAGATGAATGTAAAAACTGGGCCACGTTTAGCTGACATTTTGATATTTAGTGTTCGTTTGGTTTTCAGTATGTTTTCGTTTTTTAGCTAGTGCAGACATCCACAACATCCGAATTTACCATCATTTCTAGATTTTTTTCTGAGTGTTGGCTATTACCCCCCTACGGTGGCCATTGGGCCCCCTTCAGCTAAGTTCTGCCCCCCCTGGACAAACGTCTAGTTACGCCACTGGTTCCAATGTTGAAGATAGTTCACAACGCCCCCTGTTACAAAAGCCAATTATACCAACACGCGTTTCAGGGGAAAACTTTTATTTGCGCGTTGCCCTGCAAATGAACGAGCCCTCGCAAATGCACGCGTGCTGGTGGAGAGACACTGCGTGAGCGTATGCTCGAAGTGACGACTGCACGACAGCTTGTTGCAGCAAGCATTAGCACAGTGGTTTTCAACCTGGGGCTCGCGACTCCCACAGGGGTCGTGAAGCATTTTTGGAGGTGTCGCGAGTAGTTATTTTACGTACAGAACTGCATTGAATCTGCTTTATTCGAGTTTTAGCTTGGTGTCGATGGGTTAGAGTGGGTTGCTGTAATGGGTCGCGGTAGAAGAAAGGCTGAAAACCACTGTTAAACCATTGGCAAAACAATAGCTAAAACCTCCCCCCACTTTTGCTGCCCTTTCATCGACAGCAAAAGAGCGAAGGTCGTTAGATTTCCTGTTGACCGCAGTGTAAACCATTTGAAAAACCACTGTAAACCATTGGCAAAACAATAGCAAACAATAGCTAAAACTAAAACCATTGGCAAAACAATAGCTGCTGTTTGCTTGTGCTGCGTCATGTGCAAGTGAACCACGCCCGGGTGGTTATACAGGAGGAAACAGTTCGGGCCAACCATTCCCACGTGGCAACCCACCGACTTAGATTACGGATGTTCACTACAGCGCATTGGCCTTTTCACCCACACTTTTGGCCGAATCCTCCACTCCCCAAACCGAGCGCGTTTTCACCCAACCCCCTACACATCCATCCTCAGAATCGAACCCGATCGGACTTTGCAGTAGCACAACGTATGCGACCCACCTGTTGCTGGGTCCTTCGCCGGTCAGAAATTCCAGCAACTTATCGACGGCGGAACGGTTCTGATTTAACAAAGGTCGAGGAAGCATGATTGGCATAGCAGCTGGTCCTTGTAAAACAGAACATGAACATGAAGACGGAGCGAGCTGAACACGCGCCAAGAACTGTGCCATAAGAAAGGTTAAAAGAAAACAACCCCCCTTTTGCAAATAAAAATCCACAACAGTTGTGTTTGAAATGGTGGTTTGTTTCTGATATAGCGAAAGCATACTGAAGCGTAACGTGGACAGTTACGTTTGATAACGCGCATAACATCGGGTATTTACTTGTGCGTTTTACATCAGCCAGGAATGCGGAGATCACCTCGTCTCAAAGATGTAAGCTTGAAAAAGAATTCAAAACCTGCGCGAACCCAAGTAGCTTCTGAAATTGCCAATCGTGCCTTGCAGCTTACATAACAACGTTACTGTCGCACAGAGTTTGCAACACACGAGCACAGCGGTGTTCGTGATCTGGGTCCTGTGGTGCGGAAGGCAGAAGCTGCATCAACCTTCGGAAAGTTGTCACTGACAAAAAAACACATGCACAAAACAATCTGTGATACGTCGAAAGTAGTAACAGGAGGGTTTTTTCGATTCTGTCAGGAAATTGTGAATGACCTAGAAGAGCAGGTAGATCAGGTCGGGTTTCTCCCTACCCAGCCCAAAACGCTTTTGCGAAGCATTGCTTTTTTTCAAAATTTTTCATTTTTGGAAAAAAGATTTTTGTAAAACTTTTGTTTTCGTTTCTGCACCCACATCCAGTCAAAATAATCACCCTCTCACGAAAACATGTGTGTTTTGCGGAAATTTTTCAATTTTATATAAGCTTTTCTCACATTTTTTCACCTTTCTGAAGGTTTCATACTTTGTTTGGTTCATGAAATGTTTTGTTCAGTGCAGGTTCTGTTTTCGCGTGAACTCATTCGATTAAGCCTTTGTCCAGTTAATTTCACAACGGCAAAGTTGGCATTACCTCGTGCGGTTCCATTGACCGGGTACATGGGCGTGGCAATGACGCCTTGAGGGATGGGTACGTTGGGTGACATGACGGGCGACCGCACAACACCCATTTGACTGGGTGGTCGCGAACCTGGGGTCGACGGACTCGCTACATTTCGTCGACGTAGTTCTGGAAAAAAATAGAACAAACCAATTTTGAAATGTCGAGTTGCTGGGCAGTTGTTCTGTTGTGTGAGATTTGTAAGCGCTCCGCTCAGACCAAAGCAAATAAGGAGCACTTGTACAAGATCAGGGTTCCTACGCAACTTTGTATATAAATTTTCAGACTTTTTCCAGATTTCACTTTTCTGGTAATCAGTAACATAGACTACGTACAGTCAAAAAAACAAGCACCAACTAAGGTAAGACACATCTTAAAACATTAGTAAAATGCATGTCAAAAGATCAAGTCTGTAAAAGTTCTCCGTTTTCCATACTAACAAGCCAAAAAAATTATCCGCACTTCTCTGGCTGGAAAATGACCAAACTTTTTTCCGTACTTTCCAAGACTGCGTAGGAACCCGCGAAAGACTTGTTCCGACGGCGAATAATTGTTCGAAGTAGGTCAAACACGACCCGAGTCTTTAGACCGCAAATACGGCAACAAGTTTGTTCTAATCCAGGCCTCTCCAAAGTACGGCACGCAGGCCACATCCGGCCCGAGAAACCTTTCCATCCGGCCAGCAAAGCCATTTCATCTGGCCGCAAAGTCACATTTTCAACAACGAAAAAATTAGATATCCACAAAACATTTGCTGGTTTGGTAGAATGTAACATATCCCAAAGCGGTCACATTACTTCTAAGGTTAGGATGCCCGGCCCTCGAACGGCTGTGCATCAGCTTATGTGGCTCCCTGGCAAAAAAATTGCGACCCCTATTCTAATTAAGAGGTGAGTTCCGGACTTTATGCGCAATTTGAAAATGGCAGAAACTTTCAGAATGACTTTTGCAGGTCGTATCATGTGTGAATAGGAGCCCTGAAAAAGTTGATGCGTGCGCTGTGATTTAGAGACGTGTCACTGCACTTTGCAGTGATTCACAAACTTCACAAGGTCAGCGCTTCTTTGGCTTTTAGGTAATTTCTTAGCGGTCTTCTCAAAGAACTAAAAAATATTTATTTGTATGTACACCTTTGTATATTTACGCAAATATTTTGAACAGAACGTAGTAGATGATATCACAGGACTTTTTTATCTATTAACTGATAACAAAGTTATCTATTAACTGCTCCTAATGCCCCTTTTCATCGCCATGACGGGGACGCAACCGTTTACTCTGGGAAACATTTGCGATTGAGATTTCTGCTGAAGTCTCACCGGAGGCGACCGGGGTTTGGGGAACGGGATTTTCGCTGCGATTCCGCTCCTCTTCCAGCTTCTTCTTTGTCTCAGGGTCGAATTTCTCGAGGATTTCTTTCGCTTTCTTGTACGTCTCCGTCTCCATTACGTTTTCCAGCTTTAAACCAATCGTGACATTTCTTGAGATCGAACACGTGGACACTTTCCTATTTCATAATCTGATTAATCACGATTTGATTGCCATCATCAACTTCCAACACGAATGCTTTCACTGCCAGAGAATACGTATACTTACGATCTCTTTACGCTCCTCTCGTAGTTTCTCCAGTTGCGCATCTGAAACAAGTTTTAGGCGAAATGTCAAGCAAGATTCTGTTTTCAACAAGCAGAACGTAATATTTCAAACTATGGAACAAGTTGCAAGTTTAAAAAAGCAGATGTTTATCTAGGTTAAAAACAAATGGATGAGATAGATCATGAGTCGGAAACTTCGTGAGTTTTATTTTGGAGGTACCGTTCCCATACAAGGCTGTCAAGTGGGAACGGCCGGAAGGGAAATGCTTTTCAACAGGGTTTTGGACGTGGTTGCCAGGTTGGCTTTTTTTGCGCTGAAAAAGTTTCTTCTGTATAAAAATATTTACTATTTCCTTTTTCTCGGAAACACCTTTGCCAAATTTTTGTGTCAAATTCTATACTAGACCGACACCCGTGTTCTGATGTTGGTAAGATTTGAAGGCTGCGAGATACGATGTAATTTTTTTGCGTAACCTCTGGAAATGTGTGCACTGTAGTGTGTTGTAAGCACCACTAAGCTGGCTCAACGCATGCAGACAAGTCTGCATCTCCGTTATAGTAATGCGACAATGACGTCGAGGGCTCATGATTCTGGTCATCAATGCAGGAGTGAATGAGAGAAGATTTTGGTGCAAAAAAAATGCCGATTGATCATTGTAAGCTGTGGCACCACTGTACCCCAAGTGTGCAATCTCACAAACCATACAACGTCGGAAAAGCATCAGGAATGAGCTCCAGTACAAGGCCAAGCAAGACTTAATCTCAATATGAAGAAAATTTCTAGTGCTATTCTTGTAATTTGAGAGTTTTTTTGTGACAAAGGAAGAGCAATACCACCAGCAAAGTTTGGCTTTTTCTCTGACCTTTGAATAATCGGTTTGGCGTTTTTAGCACTGTTTGGCTCTTTATTGAAATTTTCATCTGGCAACATCGTTTAGCAAATGAAACCTACACGCCAAAATACTGCAAACGCCACTGCGTTCACAGGTCATGCCAGCAATGTTAGTTTTCAAAACACGTGGCAAATGGTTTGGACAATCGCATGGAAAACAACACATTGAAGAGTAAGACCTACTGGCAACAGTAGCAAAATCAATTGAAAGTTCAGCTGAGCTTAATATGAAATTACACGGAAATGCTTCGCAAATTTGTTTAGCGGATTTGCGACCACGAGATGCTTCGCATTGCAAAGTGTAAACGTGAGTAAAGACATATTCATTTCAACAACACGCGGATTATAATTTCGCAGCACCAAACGCTGGGTATGAAAAGACCTTCGTGACACTCAAATCAGGAAAATTTTACTTGTTAAAGCATCAAAACTCTTGCAACGGCCGCAAACTCTCACCGTTCATCTTGGTCTTCCTGACAAACCACCAATGAAGAAAACGTTTCAGAAGGTAAATTCTAAAAAAAGAAGACGAGCATGATCGGTCGAACGGACAAGAATCACACAAACGAGATGCTGATCACGCTACAAGCATCGCGATCTAAACGCACCCATTCAAAGTCAAGCAGTCTGTTGCCATTAAAAGCGGGAACACGGAATGTGACCAGGGATCCGAGATGCTGGCAACTGCAGTTGAAAGGATACGAAACACGATATTACTTGCGGAAAATAAGGCCCAGGAGACGTACTTACATGACAGGGAAGAAAAGAAGTGGCAGGACTTGAAGAAAACGATCCGTCAGTGTTTCCGGTTCAAAAAAGAAGTACAACACGACGCACACAATGACGTACGTGACTACCGAGTACAAAATTAGGCCTCCGATGACCTGAAACAAAGAAAAACCACAAGAATCAGATGTGCGTAAAATTTGTAAGAAATATGACCATGGGAGCAAGCATGATAGCACGTTTAGTCGCCACATTACGCAGGCATTGCATGTTAGTCCCGAAACCACACATCAGTTGCACAATGCACATGGTGGAACATGCGATGAAACTTGGTTTTCTATGTTACACAAGTTTGCTGGTAGATTTCATTTCTGTATGTGAAGACAACCGTCATGAGCCGCTATGACAAGATACTCATGCATAGCAGATCACTAGTAAACATACAGACGCGAACATCCAAACGCTGTTGGAGTTTGAAGCTCTACAGGGGTGGGGAACCTGCGGCCCGCGGGCCAAATGTGGCCCAGCTGAACATTTGATATGGCCCGCATCAGAATTTCCGTTACCCAATTTAGAGTACAAGATCGCGTCAAAACAAAGCTCCATGATAAGCAGGTACTTAAACAGTGAAACAGAAGCCTCTATAGCAGTGGTGCTCAACCTTGTCCCAAGATCTACTTTTCAAGCAGCCACCCTCCCGAGATCTACCTGTCCTGTGTCAACATCGCATACCCAACAACATCGTTTCCAGCATGCAGGAGCTAACCTCACAACACTTTCTTGCTGTCGCAAAACCACCCAGATCTCACATGTCACGTCACAAATCCTCTCTCAACCACATACACACACACATCAATATATTTGATAAGCAATCACCTTGATATGAACCAAAGAGAAAAACTAAACCAGATACCAAAACAGATGGATCTCTGAGTTTGAAAAAATGAAATTTCCTCCAACCTTAGTGGGAGACCTGGCATCGAGAGGAGGCAAGCTTCTCCTAGAGTCAGAAGTGACTGGGTGCAAGGCGTCGGCAAGCTACAAGGTGGTTATCAGTCATTGTTGATCTGTACTTGAACTTGATTTTCATGTGCGAGAAAGCAGAGTCGCACAAATAAGTTGCACATCTTTTGAAATTGGGGTACCTCTCTGCCACCAGTAGTTCTCAAAGCACTGTATGCTCTCTGGTATATTGATCTGGCATTTATCTCAGTGTCATTTTGCAATTTCAACATCTGGTCCTCAAGAACGGAGCTTTCCAAGTCGTAGAGGGACTTGACTTTGGCGGCAATCTCACCAACAACAATTGAAGAGTAGCAGTGTTGTCTCGTTAACAAGTCCCACCAAAGAAGCATTAAAAATATCCTCAATCTCACATCCGGTGTATCCTTTTAATGGCAAAAGGGTGAGTAGCTCTTCCTTGGTGCTCAAGTCTTTAAAACCCTCCTGATGAAAACACACAAGTGGGCTGCATCCACCATGTCAGTCATCTCGTCAAATTGGAGGGGAAAGAACTAACACACGTCAATATCCTTCCTCAGTTGCTCCTCCACATACATAGCTATTCTCTCACATTGCCTTGCAGAAGCATTGTGGAAGAGTGACACTTCTTTAAGGATTTCACGATCTATGTTTTGTTGTTGAAGTTTTCAAAAAGGCCATTTGCTGCTTCGAGGAAAGCATTCTTCAAACTATCGCTATCTCCGAATGGCTCATTGTGTTTACCAAGGACGTGACAGACATGATAGGAAGCAATGGTTGCGGCCTTACCCTGGGTCTGGAGTTTGGTGAAGGTTGACTGCCGTGCTGGCGCTGCACGCTGTGCTTTCAACTCTCAAATGTAAAGGCATTTTGGCTGGGAAATCCCTCTCGTAGCTCTTGTGTCATGCTTTAAAATGCCACTCCGAATTCCCTTTGTCAGCGCTACCGTTGAATTGCAGATTAAACAAACAGGTTTTCAATGAGAATAAACAAAAAATTATTTTCCTCCCATTTGGGGTGGAAATGGCTCGTTTTGTCTCAGCTATGTTAACGTTCAAGATAAGTAACCACTCTGATCGCTAGCTGCTAGTATGGATTAAACAAATTTTTCAGGATGCGCACAATTTAAGCTCAAATGCGCTCAGTTGTTTGAAGCCTTGAAGGTAGTAGCTTTCTGTGGTGCCTAATGCACAAATAGTCAGAAACCGTTCTGATGAAAATACAGCTTATCATGAGTTAACAACATACTCAAACATGTGCAAAAAAACACACAAAAATCATTTTTGGTTTGCCTGAGCACGGCGTATGCTAGCATCTGTAGCCATGTGCGTCAACATTCCTGCGAAGTGCCACTCTCCAATCAACACACTAAATTGAGAACATGCACTCACATAGCTTCCACACGCAGTTCTAAAATGTGATGGGCTTAATGCTCACTAGCGTAACATATGCTGAACTAACAGCTTTCCGTCGTCTCAGTAACCAGCACACCACTTTATCCCGCCATCACGACACGTGGTTGGCAACTGCAGGAGACCTCCATTATGAGGGGTTATTGAAAAGTCACATTGCCAGGTGCTGGGTCTCGTTGCCTCAGCGAGGAAATGTTTGCAATCATTATAAGGCAAATCTCAATTAGAAACCACTGTAGAAAAAAATTATATTTTTTCCCAACAGCCCTCGCGGTCGACTTGGGAGTAGTCCACGGTCTACCGGTAGACCGCAATCGACTGGTTGGGCACCACTGCTCTATAGGATGCCATAAGAAGCCTCATAGTAAGATAAAGGTAGATTTTTATGATAAAATTAATTGCTATTTGCGGCCCGTCAGCCATGATCCACAAATTTATTCGGCCCGTGATGTTTAATAGGTTCCCCACCCCTGCTCTATATGGAAATTCAGACAAATCCATTCATTAATAAAATTGAAATTCGTCTACTACCTGATGAGAGGCAGACTCTATCACCGCCTTATGGACTCAGCTAGCTAAATGAAGTCGTTTTTTACAAAATGAATTGTATGTGGGGCGATGGTTTGTTCACCTACAGAGTGAGCCTGAAAATCAGGTTTATGATGTAACAAGTCTACATCCACCAGGATCTAACTTTTACACAATAAATCTGTAAAAATAGGCTATGTCAAATCAACTTTCGTCATGGCATATATGCAGACTGCAGAGTCTGCCCGGTTGAGTTAATTGCTGAAAAATCTGATATTGTCTACCAACTACAGAAACCTTTAACAAGAAGACAACCTTCAGTCACGAGACTCTCATACCCTTGTTCTTGACTCATGGTTCAAACGCTTGAACTTCTCCAACTTTGCAATATCCTTGTCAATCTGCTCGAGAACCTCAACAGTTGTTTGAGATTTCTGAAAGTTAAAGCAGATATTATTCTTGCTACAACAACCAGATTGCTTAATGCCGTATGTTCACAGACTGGAAGTGTTGTTTAGAATAATGAAGGTTATCAATTTCTATAAACAATCAAAAAAGCATTGCAAACTCCCAAAAAATTAACAATTTTCTAGAAACAGTACGTACCTTCCACCTGGATAATATTCCACCCATCTTCTTGTGCTGGTATCAGTTTAAAAATTTTCACCAAACATTTATGAAATATTCATTACTCTCACATGGTACAAAGCTAATCTAAAACAAATTAGCAACGTCAGAAAAGAGTGTTGTCTTCTATTGCCAGTTCGTGGCACATGATGAGATTTATGGAACTCACATTTTCATGCTATGACAAAATCATTACAATATAAGATGGATGAAAACCTCACACATCATGTACATATGGAAATCTATTGAATATGGGAACAGGATTTAGAAAACCGCACATATGTTTTCTGCATGTTTTAAAATGGTAAGAAACTCCTACTGGAATACTAAATACCAAACAAAAAAACAAGTCAGAGGTCTTACTGACGCACTTACATAAAAAGTGAAAAGCAGAACCCTTGCCTGGGATCTCAAAAGCCTTCTTGCAATGCTGCAAGCAGTAAATCATTTTCTTGCAAAGTCATGGTAAATGTTTTTTTCTGGTAATAATCGCTGCACAGCTGCAAATTTGATATCACATCAGTTAGCAAGTGAGCTCGATGTGTACTTGTACCAGGGATATCAAGCTCGATATGGTTGATGTGAACATGCAAATGATAAAATGATGGCTGATAATGAAAATAGACACGCAAGCGATCACTTTTAACACCAAACTTTTCATCAATAGCTTTCAATGCCTGAGTTTGAATATTTTCGAGCAAAGGAATGTGTTCAGCTGTCAAGTCGCGAAGAGAGCGAATGCCTCGTTTATGTGGCAAAGCTATAAGATACAAGGACTCTTTTTCTGATGTGATATCCCACTTCATGTCTGGAACCAATATAAATCCTGTATGTGGATCCCTATCTTCAAAAATAATGCGATCTACTTCAGCCTTATGTTCTAAAATGTTATAAACCCACTCTACACTGAAAACATGTTCATCAAACTTCCGATCCAAAAAGGGCTTTGTTATTTTCTGGTAATCCTCTGACGTCTCTTGAATCACATACATACTTTGCCTGGTGTACTTCTTTATGTGCTTCTTGGTAGCTGGATAGATCACTGTTGCCTTCAAAGCATTCTGAACTTGAGGAACAGCATCAAATGTTGCATAAATGTCATTTTTCAAATCACCTTTAAGTTGTGTATTTTCACACAGAAGAAGTGACATTGCTTCAGTGGATGTATCAAAGGGCTTCTTTTCAAGAATGATCACAGCATCTTGAGGATCATCGCCAAATCTTCCATGAAGAAAAACAGCTTTTTGACTTCTCTTTTCATTCAAAACAGACACAAGTTTAGCGCCTTTCAAACTTGTCCAACTAGAATCACCACTGCCGTTGGCATCTTCTAGTTTGGGACATTTTGCATCAGAACATTCCTTAACATCTTGAACATTGGAGCTAGACATGTCAACCAAAATTGTTTGGCTTATTTCCAATAGTCTACAAAATGCTAATAAAATCTGCATGAAAATATACGCACATAACCATGATGATAGACTAGTCATAGTACTGTTGCATCTTCATGAAAGAATCAGAAGACGTTGAATTTAACACAAAAAAACTTTGCCCTGTTGACAATAATAATTTTGTCAAATTCGTGGCTTTTTTGCAAAGATGTAACCGTATCAATGTTTTATGAAAAATGTAGCACACATATAGTCAACTGGATAAAAAAAATTTTCTCAAATGTTGGGGTAAAAAGTAACTACCCTCCTTAAAAACTATTAAAAAGAAAAAAGTTTCAAATGAATTGGTGCTATAGAGGCATTCATTGAGACATTGTTTGTAACATATTTGTTCCAACCTAAGTCCTCACATAAGATTGCAGATTTGTTTGAAAATTGATGTTGATATTAGATAGGATCAAAAGTTTCCAACAAATTTTGTGAACTTTTATGCTGCTTTTGAAGTACTTAGCATGAGCATGTCAAAGTTGGCAATTGCTTTGGCAATGCATGTCTCTGCATACCCATACCAATAAAAATTTTGACAACTTCACATTTTAGTTTTATGGACAAGTCACTTTTACCCCAAACAGATGTATTGACTTGGGCAAAAAAAATGAGTTACTTTTTACCTCAGACAAGATTTTTTTACCCCATGCTTGCATTTTTTGTATGATCTTACTGTAAAATAAACGAAGTAAATTTGTTTATAGCACTGCTCTGCAAAAAACAAGAACCTTCATTCATTGTTTGGCATTTCAGTGTATTGTAAATATATTTGATTACAATAATAGCTCACTTAAGCAATTGCCAATTACTTGTTTTGAGTCTAGAACAGAGGTTCTTAAACTATTTTAGGTGCGTCACCTTTGGCGTTAGTCATTGATACTTGCATCTCAGCTAACCTCACAATCAAATACAAAAAAACAGTAAGAAGCTCTATTGGTAATTATCGTGATTTTCAACAGTATGTTGCTACCTCACCCGTGTCCCTATTGCAAACCTTTCACATCCCTCAGTTTGAGAACCCAGGCTCTAGTCCAGAAAGTAATAAAACAGTGGTGATGAAGCTGCATCATAATCGCGTTTGTTAAACTGCATCGCATCACAATAGTATTGTGTGGATAAAAATAATTATAGGCTCAAGACCCATTTTTGCTGGAATCACACTACAACAGGTTTACCTTTAACACTTTGGGTACCAGGTGGATTCCCTACGGCGACATCCACAGGTACCAGGTGTTTAAGGACCGCAAGAGCCACTGTTTTGACAGAGCTTTGCAACACTATTACTTGCAAGCCTATTGAGCTAGGGAGCTGTTCAAACCCTCTATGGATTCAGTAAGTCTTCTAGTTCAAATGGAAAAAAATCTTTTTGTTTTGCATGTGGGGTTTTATTTGGTTGACGTCATAATGGGAACATGTTTTCGCCCTTGTGGCCGAGTTTACCTGGCCCTGGGCAACAACCCAACAGGCTATGTTTTTGGCTCAAATTTTTTTGGAATCTAGGCTGTTATCCAAGTCTTTAGAGACACTGATTGGCTTGCTAACATATCTGGAGACAAAATTATGGCTGTAAAACCAAAAATTGGTAAAAATTCTACTCCCACAAATGCTAACATGGGGTGTATTCCACCCCAGGCCATAACTCACCAGCTGATTGAGCTAGACAGTTGTTCAAACCCTGTAAAGATGGGGAAAGTCTTGTAGTTCGCAATGAAAAAAACTTATTTCAGATTTGGATGTCAGTTTTTTATTGATGTTTGCATGATGGGAGTATGTTTATGCATATTTTGTTTACATTCGGATGATGTCATCGGGCCCTGGATGCCAACACCAAGAGCCATTTTTTTGACTCGAGTTTTTTTGGAAACTAGGTTGCAATACGAGTCTTTGGAGGGTTTAATGGACTTTCTAGCATTTCTGGTTTCAAAATTATGGCCAAAATGCCACAAATCAATTAGGGAAATCCCCACTAATCCCCTATGGCATTCCTGAAATATTTGGGATTTTTTGGCCATAACTTTCGACTCAGAAATGCTAGAAAGTCGATCAAGGGCTCTGAAGACTTATATTAGAGCCTAAAATCCAAAGAAGTTTTGAGCCAAAAAAGCGGCTCATTGGATCAACCAGTGACGTCATCCAAAAAACACATAAGCTACCCGCATCCTGACATCATCAAACAAAAGCCCCAAGCCCAAAACTAAAAAAAAATTTTTTATTCTAAACTACAAGACTTTCCGAGTCTGTAGAGGGTTTGAACTCTCTAGCTCAATCAGCTGGCGAATTGTGGCTTTTAGCCAAAATGATCAAGGTTACCTGTTGTGGGATTTGAATTTATATGCAATTCTTGGTTTGTTATCCATAATTTTGGCTCCAGATAAGCTAGAAAGCCGATCAGGGACTCAGATGATAGATTCAGATTATAGCCTAGTTTCCAAAAAATCCAAAGACTTAGATGATAGCCTAGTTTCCAAAAACCACTTGAGCCACAAAAATAGCACATTGTTTTGGCTCCCAGGGCCATAAAACTAGGATTTTCATTCAGAACATATATATACGTGGCTCGGTAACCTGTGCATAATATCTCCCACGTATACATGCGTGGGATGGTACCCAAGTGTTAAAAAGGGCCAGATCAGAAAAAATAGTATTTAGTTGCATGCAACAATCATAGAGCCAGATACATTTAGTCAGATGAAAATAATGCAAGGATTTTCTTTACCAGATAGAAAATATTTTTGACACGTGTGCCTCAAGACAGTGAAACATCTCTTGAGGCTATTTTCACGTCTGAAAGCAGGCCAGGTTGAAATTTCACCCTGCAAAAAGGACAATATATATGCATGGAAAAGTCATTACAGACAAAAAATATTTTTTGAGCACAAAGTGAGAAAAATAAGAGAGGCATGTTTAAAGAAAAAACTTGCTTGTTGAACCAGTTACCAGTGCACCACTAAGTAATCAGTTAAAGTTACCTAAGTACTACGTATAAGAGTAAAGCTGAAGACATAAAATTCAGTGAGGAGTAAATATGGTAAAATGTATGCTGTTTTTTGACCAAGTCTTGAAGCCTACTACTGGGAACAACTTCAAAATGTTTTCTTTGAGGATGTCAATGATGAAACACCAACAAGTATGGAAATAAACTTCTCGCACAAAATTGAGACTACATCTAATACAAGTTGCTTGTTGTGGGATTGGCCCTCTGTAAAAGACATGGATATTCTCATTTATGCATTAAGTATTGCTTTCAGGGTCCAGACCAGCCAATACTTCTAGAAGCAGGCAGAGGAAAGGCTTGTTTAATTTTTAAGCAAGAGCATGGTGTCCAAAAAGTTTGCCAACCTCTGCAAGTTTCGAAAAGGATACTGATGACCTGCTCGAAGACTGCTTGAACTGAAGTGATCCTTGTAACCTACTGTTTTTGCATGGAAGCATGCTGTAGATAAATCACTGCAAGTCCACATTATGGTTAAATACTTAAATACTTGTGCAAAAATGTGGATTACTTTTAATGTACAGAACACAGTCAAATATGGATGAAAGAGCAGTAGTTTTTGTGACCAAGAAAAAGTTTTTTTATTATAATTTTTCTTTGGGAAAAGATAACCAAACAATTTCAATGTCACAACATACTTTGACATGTGGGTTACCTTCTATCAAAAGACCAAAAAATACCTTAGCTTGTTTACAGAGATAATGCAAACTTAAAATTTTGTTTTTTTAACCCCATTTGACGATAGCTGTCGTACAGTGAATGTTTAAAAAAACATTCATGAAAATTATGTGAATCAGTGAAATCATTATGCACCAGATGTTTTAGATGTTACCATAGACATTGTTAGGGCATCAAGCAACGGGTTCTCTTTAAAATGCTAATTATTACCCCACATCCGATGATCCACCAACATGCAAAAGTCTATAATGAACTTTCAATCTGCATCTGGGAGTGCTTCGTATCCAGGAGATAAAGCAAATTTAAAGAGCTAGATGCTATGACCAACACTAAACATGTTGCCAACACTTGTCAATGTATGGTTGTCAGTTAAACAAATACAGTACGGTGCTTGAACTACCAGAATTTTAAATAAATTTAAACAATTTTGAGCAATTCCATACCATTTTCCAGACTTTTTCCTGTTTCACAGCAATGCCAAATTGTAGCTTTGTTCAGTAAAGTGTCTATTAAACAGTGGTTCTTAACCGGGGGGAGCGACCCCCTAGGAGAACACAAATAAATTTCCAGGAGGGCATGAGCCATAAGCACTGTACAACATTGAAAGTTTTATCTATAAATTTGCAAAACAAATACATTTGCTTTTGCAACTTATTTATAGCCAGGGAGATTTCAAACAAAGGACAAGTACTCAAGGGAAGTTTGGTAAAGAAAAGGTTAAGAATCACTGATATAAAACAATACTTTATTTTATTACTCTTAGTATGCAAGTGCTTATTCTTTGGTGCAGGGGTCAGGAACGTTTTTGGCTAAGGGAGCCATTAAACCTTCATATTTTAATTGTATTTCTGTGAGAGCCATACAATATTTTTCAACACTTAATGCAACTAACTTTCTGACTAATGTGTGCATTTTTAGGAAAAATCGACAATTTCAAACGATAGCAAATGTCTAAATTTCTCTTTAATAACATGCTTCTTACTGTTAATGTGATTCTGGTGCTGCATGGTGTTGCTGATGGCTTTGTAGTCTGGTAGATTGAAAATTACAGCAAAAGTTTTATTTGTAACACTGGTGTCAAGAAAATGTCAAGCGAGCCAGATGCCGTCCTCAAAAGAGCCACATCTGGCTC
>JGI24022J15233_10003602_pt1 | contig 15469 bp, 9 predicted proteins | sample Ectturendosymbi2_FD_15233 | JGI IMG/M metagenome (IMG submission 15233)
AGCGTCCAACGTGCCTTACAAACTGGGTCTATAGCTGCTGGTTTGGGTTTCTTCCAATTACCCGTGCACAGTTTTATTCCTTACACAGGGGTGTAGTGCTAATAAAGAGGCCCACACCAAATGAAAATAAAATAGTTCAAATAAACTGAGCATTTTCCTACAGGAATTTCCACACTGGATCTTCCTGTTTCAGAATGGACTTTTGACTACCAATGAGAATTAGTGCAAAAAGATGTGAGAAAGAAAGGTGTGAGAACGCTATTCCCACCCCACTACACCAGTGTCCTTACCTTCGTCCATCAGTGTTAGACGTTGATTTATACGAAAACTCTATTACCAAACCATACCACGTGGGACATACGCCTTTTTACTGCTTAACGGTGATGACAACGTTTGAAATTCGACTGAAATCGCACTGAACAACTTTCCAGCACAGAAACTGTCAAGTTGTGTAACTTTTTCGGCTAAAGTCACATTTAACGACTTTTTATGTTATTCGGACTAATTGCATGCAAAATNTATGAAAATGTTCGCAAAATACCTGAAAATCTGGGCAAACTACTGGAAAACATGAACAAAAATGGCGCCCAACGTTGTTTGATTTTGAACATATGGTACTCATTGTGTGCAGAATCACATGAAGGGAAATATTCGCACAAAATATTGCCCGAAAAGTTTTCGGGCATGTTTAAGGAAATTCGGGCAAAACTCTTTCGCACCCCCAAAAATTTGCCTGCCCCTGCACCTATGGTCTGTGCCGTTGGAAATCTGGGATCTTTATGAAAATTACTTGATCGGGTTAGAAGGCATTCATATTGTTGTTTAAATTACAAGATATTGCTCTTTAGTTTCATCAACGCCGTGGGAATCTGAAAATATTGCTATGTTCAGACATTCCACAGTTATTTAAGTATTTACGACCTTATGGTGATATCATCATCTAAAAAGGAAAACGTGAAACTCTTCAATTGTGGAGGATTTTCAGCTCTTCTATAGGTAGCATATCTCCAATTTGACATGGAGGAAAAAATGTTGCTTTTTTGCAGATTGTTTGGCGGAACCAAAATAGGGATGTGGACTTTGTTTGGCCATTTGACAATCGAACCTACACGGGCAACAGCTTTGCCGTGTGCATCAGCAGTAACGTGGATTTTCGCTTGGTTCTCTGGTAATAATCCACCCTATCTGCAGGTAACAAATATTAGGGTGACAACATCCCTGAAAAATGGTAAACCCAGTCCCATCTTTAGATAAAACCTCAAATAGAAGGCTTTAGGGTGCTACCCATTGCTATCTCATGAAGTTTAATGCATTTTGATCCCTCTTGAAGGTTTGCACAGAAAACTTTGTGGTGATTTATCTACTCAAATTTAGGTGCTCAATTTATTTCCACCATCATCTTCACAGTCATTAAAAACACGACCTAACCATTATTGCCAGCGTAAGCTCTCACTGTAAACTCCGCCCGTATTTGAGAAGAAACGCAAATAAAACCGTAGTTGTGCAGAATAGTGTAGAGTCCTGCCCGGGGCGGATTAATCCTGGCTGGTTACGGTATCTGCGTTTGCAGGGCGGGTGCGAGAAATCGCAGAGCTATCCGTGCGGGAATGCGTTGGGCGCTGGTTGAACTTTGTGCAGGGTGGGCGAGAGATAAAAAAGTATTTGTGCGGCAAAGTGAATGTTGAGTCAAAGTTTGGGAGAGTGACATGAGCAAGGAAATCAGTGCTTCTGAACGCTTGTGGCACGAGGGTGTAGCCCTTGCGAAATTCTCCATTCATAGCGAGACCACAGATTGGAGTTTCCAAATCTCAGTGATCTTGTAATAAACATTTTTTGCGTGATGGCAACTACCGCTGCTATGAAAGAAATACGTTGTGCCAGGCCCGTCACTAGGATATAGCAGCAGGGGGGCCAAAAACCAGATGGAGGGGCCAAAAACCAGAAGGGGGGCCACATTTTAAAAATACTCTATTGGATGTATGCAGCAACCAGGGGGCCAAACATGAAATAAGGGACTCATATTTCAAATGGGGCACCACGGGCACAGATTTCAAATGGGGCACCACTGGCCCCCCGCTGGCGACGGCCCAACGTTGTGCGTGATAGGAACTAGCACTACTAATGAATGGCCATTTCCTGAATTTCATAAAATAAAATTTAAAGAGTTTTTCAGTGAATGACAAACTTTTTTTCAACTGTGCTCTTGAAGCTGAGAAAGAAGAGCTGAATTTTGTCGGAAAGGTTCACAGGGGTTTTAAGAGCTTCTGTTGGCTACAAAATGAACCACTGAATGAATTGCCACTGGGTAAAGAGCACATTGCATGAGTTTTTTGTGGTTTTCAAACACACAGTGGCGGGTGCAGATTTGGAACGGTAACTGTGCGGGGGATTAGGAGGGCGCGAGGGACGGGTTTAAATTGTCCCGGTGCGCACAAAGCATTTCAACCCACACAGGGATCGAATATTTGTCCAATCACGATCCACCTTCAGACAACATTTAGTCTGACTACAAAAGAAAGAGTTTTGCAGTAGATGACTTGTTCAGTGGTTCACCAAACAAGTAGCACACGTGTGTGTCGTGGTGATTCGCCACATATAACGTTGAAATCGTAGCAGCAATAGTAGAGTCCAACTAGTCCAGTGGGGAAACTCTATTACTGTTACGCCGAGGGTCGTCGGTTCTCCTTTCAGGTGGCTCAGGGTGACGTAGCATTGTGGCTGCAGCACGTGTTGTTCGCAACAAAAAAAAATTAAGTCTTACATACGTAAGTGCAACGGTCTACATAGAGAAACCATGACACAATGGAAAAAAAGTGCATTTGATTCCAACGAATTTCGCTGCATTTTAAGCCCTCCAATTAACCCAATTCATGTTTTAAAAAGTTTTTCAGGGCAGTGGTGGGCAATTTGCGTCCCGCAATTATGTCTGGAGGGAGCATTCAGGACAAATTTTAAACTCTGAATTTTCCGCCAACCTATCACAGTAACTTTAGTGCTAAGGCTAACTCGAACCGAGACTTGCTTCTAATTGCATTAGAAGGTATGGCCCTCGACTAAACACAGCATTCTCAAAGCGGCCCTTGCGCCAAACTAATTGCCCACCCCTGATCTGTGGAACTGTACAGCAAAGGCGTTACGTAATCCGCTATATTTTAATGCAAAGCGAGTATGTTTCCTCAACAATTTATACAAAAATATATTTGCAGGAACGACTTGGTCCATATTCTCTAACAACCTAGTTGTATTGTGTAATCACTGTCTTCCAAGTCATATTTCCTCCAGACACGAAAGGAAAAACCTTTGATGAAATTCAAGAAAAGTTCAAAAGAGGATATTTCCCAGGAAAAATTGAAACACTTTCTAGCCGGGAGCGAAATATTCTTTTCGTCCGTACTTTGACTAATGCACAGAAATTGGGTGATTTTTTTGTTTTCGTTGCTTGGCATTGGAATGATGCAGATTTTAGGCACAGGAATTGAAATGGACGTACAGCTGTGTCCGTTTAGTGCTTTTTTTTAAATTGAACTTCATCTCGCCATGACACGCTTGCAAAAGTTTTAAAACTTACTTCAAACTGAAAGTGATGCAAGACACTTGGTTTTGCAGATACAAGTGATTCAAGGAACTTGGTTGCAACTGATGCAAGGCATTTGGCTGCAAACAAGTCCTGAGTAGAAACCAACGTGAATTTAGCAGAAGAAGGAAAATCTGGTCTCGACCACTTCACGAGTTTAGGCAATCGATGTACAGTAGTTTGCATTATAAAAAAGTTTCTTCTGAATGTTTATATCATTCTTAATTTTTGATGGATTTCCATTGTCTTGTTGGGGATCTTTATAGGATGAGCGAAAATGCAATGGAACGACAAATTTGCAAGTGCAAAGTCAAGCATCCATAGTCATTCCCCGCAAGACCAGGTTCACTCTATTCTTGCTTGAGCGCAACTACCTTCTTGTACCACTTGCCCAATGTGCGCTCTAGGTTTCACCGATTGCTAATTTTCCCAATCAAACTACCCTTAATATACGATAACTAATATAATATTCCTGCGATTGATGAAATGGACCAAGTGCCTTTTTAAAACTTTTACCAAATTGAAGTCTAAACATTTTTCCTGCACTTCGGCATTGTGTGCTTGAATCGTACCTATAGGAAATCCCACCGAGAGTTTTATGGTCTCGTGCTTTAAAAGTTGACAGGATGGTTGAGAATGAGCGTTTGTGGATCGTTCGTACAATTTCATTGAAAAGAAGAAACAGAGATGAAGGTCTGCATAAAGCCACGTGATAATTCTGAAAGAAGAGTGGAGCAAAATTAGTTGACTAAATGTTGTTTGGTTTCTCAAGCAAATGGTAGATTGTTTTGTCAAGCAATATGAAAAGAGTTTGTCTCATTAAAACATTGAAAAAACACATGTACATCTATAGTTGATAATACTGCGTCTGTGGCCTCGAACGTACAAAAGTTGTGCAGGCGCCACTAAAGCTGGGAGTATGGGTTGGATACCCGGTCAGTAAATATTAAGACTTGAACAATGGTTGTTCGGCCTTTTCACTCTCATACTTGGCGCAAACGCAAACAGAATGATGCAAGGAAAAACTCGGAAAATTCTCCCACTGCTTTGGCACCGAGGCAACATTAGTTTAAAAACAAACCGATCAGTACATAAATCCCACATCAGTCCAATTCAATACATTTTACTTGTGTCATGCGTAGTGCTCCACGCGCTTTCATAATCCACAGACTTTCAATATTCCTTCACGGCATGAACACATCTTCCTTGCCTATAATATTCGAGTTTTACTTGCAAACTGTCAAAACGATTTCCTAAGCTGGGACAAATGCGGCCCACATGATCATTCAATGCGACTTGAGTCCGAACTTTCGTTGTCCAAGTTAGAACACAACATTGCGTTAAAAGGAAACTCTGTGACGAGCAGAGACATAGACAGCAAAGTCAAAAAAAGTCTCTTTCGCCCTACACATGCTTTTTTTCTCCTTACATTATTTTCCTTTTTACTACAAAGGCAGAATTTCAGAATAAAAATAATTAATTTTTGGGCCCCGTCAGACCTATTTCACAAATAATGTGGCCTATGATAGTAAATAGATTCCCTATCTCTGTTCTAACCAGAAAAATGGTTTTGAAGGCAAGCATTGAACAAATACTGTACTGATTCAAGATTTGACTGGTTTCTCTATTGGCACTAACTAGCCCACTGTAAAGTAAAAGGGTTACCTAACCTGTTTTGATTTATTGCAAGAGAGAGTAGACTTCCATAGAAATTCGTATAAAAATGTATTTGTAGGAAGGCCTTGGACCATACTCTCTAACAATCTGGTTGGGTTGTGTAATCATTCTGCTTGTCTTCCAAGTCCTATTCCTTCCAGACACGAATGGAAAAACCATTGATGAAATTCAATCAAAGTTCAAATGAGGATAACTCCACGCAACAAAACCAAAACACTCTCTGGTTCTGAAGGAAATAACCTATTCGCCAATAATTTACTTTTTTACAATACTTGTGATTTGTGAAATTCATCAGCTTAACTTTCTGTGGCATTTGAATGATGCAGATGAAGCACAGGCATGGAAATCCACATAGTGTTCGTTTACTTTCTCATGAATAATTTGCTTATGGTGAGTCTGAGTCAATCAGTGAATGCAGTAGGATCGTGCAAAGCCATCTTCCAGTCGAATATCAGTTGTGCCCTCCAGAGCTTCTACTCCGTTTTCCAAAGGTATAGGTTCCTCTTGTCAATAATACCGGAAGGGTTTTTGGACAAAGAGTAAATCGAAAACACAGCGGTTCGTAAACACGACAAACAACAAGTTGAGATCGACATCCTGTAAAACTGCCCCTAGACAAGTTGAGAGACCGCCCACTGTTTAGTTTCTAAGGCATTCTTTCAAGATGGCTTGTACATAAACCACATGAAAAGAGGCTGCACAATATACACCGAATACAACATTTTCTTTTGTGGCATCTTCTAAAGGGCTTATTAGCCGAACAACAAAGAAAATACATATCACACCAAATTTTGCCCATAGTTGTAATGAAAAACAAAACGTTGATTCAAACAACTGCCGCTGCTGCGATAATAAATGAACTAACCACACAGTAAACAAACATTCATTGAACTATATCGGGCTATTAATTTACAATGACTTCGAATCCACCTTGATTGGTTGCAAACACGGGCGACCGCAGAAATTTTTCCAGGAGGGGGAGCAACATCGACATTTCGCTTGTCCTTTTTCAGGTTGCAAACGATGCAATGCAAATAGACCTTCACAAAACGCTTTACCCTTGCTACACCACAAAGAAATTTCCTTGTGAAAGCATGAGCTTAGTTCGCATTATTTTGAAATTGTATTTAGCATTCAGGTGGAGTTGCATTCGAGTTTGCGAAAAGGTTGTACTTTTTGTCGTCCTTTACAAGCATTAAAACAAAACTTCAACTTTGAAATTCGTTGAAAAGCGTGTGAGGTTACATTTGTTTCATTGATTTGCTTTCGCCTGACAAAGTGCATTTGCACAGGAACAGTGAATACTACCTTTTTTGTGTACCATTATTGTTTTTGTTTTATTTATTTTACGATCAGATTAGAAGCTACTGCCCTTCCCTAACCCTCCGCTGGGGAACCTGCCTGTATAACCTTTGTTTTTTCGGTGCACCAGTGTTCGTTGTCTTGAAGCGTTCATCTGGCGTAAGGAACTCAATACCGCCAAATAAATCTGTCTATCTATCAGCTAAGCGCGACTTTCTCAAAGTAGCCATAGAGCAAATATAATTGCCCTTCTCTGCAATAGGCAATTTTAATTCCTGTGCAGCAGAAAAAAGAACAAGCATAACAAATTTTATTTAAAAGGTAGGCTGCAATACTGAAGGTATTGCAGACTGCAAATAGCTTCTGGAAATATCAGCAAAATTAGGTTTCCCAAACTGAAAGATTTCGTACTGAAAATGCGCTCGAGGATTGGAAACACATGTGTAAGAGTAGGCTACGTACATTTTCTACGATGAAGCAAGTCAAATATACAGTAAACACAGAAATCAAACGGCAGACGAAACACTGGACGATATTCTCCGACTTGCTTCCACTAACACTTGTATTGCTAATGGAACGACAGCGTCAGAGAGGCCTCGACTACAGGCAGAACCGTCGCCAGGAAATCCTAAGTAGGGGAGATTGATATTTACAATTTCATAAAAACCCCATCGATTTATTGTGTTTCATATTTCAATTTTGGGGGGCTTGCTGTTTGTTTGGGGGTGAGCCCACAAAAGTCCCTTCACCCCGTGGTGATGAGTTTGACCACAGGCATCCCACTGATAGAGATTTGTAATAAATTGCTATTTGTTATTGTGTAATAATTCCAAAGACGCACTCACATATCTTCATTTTTTAGTATTAAATGTTGTGAATTTATTGTTTTATACATAATTTTATTGCATGTGGCCGGCAAATTGTTACGTTTTTATAAAATGAACCGTAGGTGAAAAGTAGTTGGCCCACGCTGGAGCTATTCACTCAGGCACATTGGTCCACTCAGTCTCATACTAGCAACATATATTTCAAACTTGTTGCATTGCCGTAGATTCGATCTGGCTTCTTTTTACACAGTATAAAACTAGGTGCCTTACCACTGTCAGCAGTCACTGTCTCGCTGCATTATTTGTCAAGATATCTGCGTTCAATAGCAAGCAGCAACATGCGGTAAAACGCCTGTTACTGTTACGCAATGACGACCAAAAGCAGAAGAGTCTGCTCCGAAGTTCGGCCACGCAATGGAACATAAGTGAACAGCAAGCTCACTAATGCAATGACACAAAGACCGTAAACTTGGTTCTTGTGCAGTGTGTGTCTTACCGGCGAATAAACTGTCATTGCAAGAATTAAATCAATTAATCGAAATTGAGCTGCTGACTTCATGTTTTCTAGAAAATTTTTTTCTTTCTTAGGTCCAATTTCCAGGGGGGGAAAATGCCCGTTTTGAAACCCCCTGCGGACGCCCATGGTTGCAAAGTTTTTTGAACTTAAGCTAAAACTAAACTGATATGTCTACAAGGCATTCGGTTATAAACAAGCAGTGGGAAATAGTCCACGGAGCAATTAGCTGAAGAAAGGAAAAATTTTGTTCAATTTTCAATACGTGCTTTGTTTCTATTCGTGTTTTGGGAAGTCGATGGAGAGTAATTTGCATTACTAATACAAATTTTTTTCTGCCTTTTACATATAAAGATTTTCGATGGTTTCATTCGTTTGTTTCCCCAATCTAACAACCCACAGTATAAAATGCCTGACAGCAAGAGCGACTTAAACTGACAGGATGCGTTCGATCCTCGATCGATGATGTGGAAGACTTGAAAAACGATATTTTCACCTTGTTCGGTCTCTCGCTTGGCGTATACAGAATGATACAAGGGAAAAAGCTCACTAGAATTTCTGTCATTGCTTCGCCATTAATGAAACAATCGCTTACTGGCAAGAAACCTTGCTATGGCGCAAGCTGCAAGTGCTGGCGTCGCTATTCTAATCTTAGATTCTTTCTCAATGTTGGGAATCACCCATTTCAGTTACTGAACTTCCAATGATTTCGGAAGTTTGTAAACCACAATGACGTTTATATTCTAGAACTTCGCAAGATTTCGCGATAGTCTAAACCTGCGTTCACGAATACGTTTTACACCAAAGTGTCAGTGGATGCGAGGAAATTTCCCGGTACACAGTTCAGACGTGATAAAGTGGCATTAAGGATTGCACCATCAAAAATATCAAATGTAAGATTGTCAATACAAGGACAGGTTGTCCGTTTGTACTTACTGTATACTACAGCAAAAACCTAAAGTGTGCCGCACAAAATCTTGGAATGGGTAGCCCGTTGTGGCCAGCAGGCCCGGTGTTGGAGATATCTGTTCTAAATAACTTCCAACAGGTTTTAAAAATAATTAGATATGCAATCACGGGGAAACGTCCTTTTTCTCTGCAAATACATACAGTACAAAAATTTTAGCTTACTGCAAACAGATGAGCCTCCAAACTTTTCATTCCAGTATAACAGTGGATTATAATTGGAACTAAGAAACACGTTAATCTATCAACATCTTGTACAAAAGAACCTTTGACTATTAATGTATAACACTCATCAAAAACAATGTTTTATTTTGTAAGAAAATTACTATCGGTTTAATAAGTCTTCACATTAGTTGTATAAACCCAAGTTTTAGTCTAAATTATTTTCAACAGACGTACAAAATGCTTAAATACAAAGTAGGTGAATGACTGTTTTTCTCTATGACGACATAAAACGTCTTCAGCTTGTTGCAAAGTGATCGAGTTACAAACGTTTATCCCAGTGTGNAGGGATCATTTTCAGTGNGGCACTTGTGTCGGCAGAATAAAAAGATTTGTGCAAAAGATTGCTAAAAATTCAAGATCAAACATATGCACCATCAACAAAATAAAATGCTTTTCTTTACGCTCAGTGAGCTTCAAACACACTCGGTCTAAAATTTAAGCTTCTTAAACAGCGTTTTCACTTAATGATAGAATAGAGAAAACAAGTTCAAAGTCGACAAACTTTTAATGAGAAAATGTAACAAGCTAACTAACTGCTTTCCGTTTTACTCAAAAAAAACTAAAATGTGGCTCATTGGTGGTGTTTTCATTGGTGCACTGTCCCTATTGTGCAAGTGGTTCAAGAACATAAAGTTCGTAGGATTTAGCGGTTTTCAGTTACGAATGAAACACAAATGGTTCGAAAAAAGTAAATCTTTTCCCAAGCACAAGATGCATATTTGTGCTTAGAAATTAATCGTGAGTTCAGAAGCTTACCGTCCACTCATATTGCCATGTTAAAATTGGCTAAATGATATCGTAATTTTAGGTCTATACATCTCGTTGCTTGTAATTTACTTTAAACACAATGTGGATAAAATGTTCGATATCAGATTAGTGTCTCCAAGGCCCTCTTGATAAATTAACATAAAGACCTATGTTGACTTTGCATAAAAGCCAAAGAAACACCATAAAATTTATATGGATTGCAGATGATGTTTACAGAGTTATTCGCTTTCTGTCTTAAAAGAACGCATTTATAATAACTCCTGCATTTCTGCGTTGTGTTGGAGTCGCAACTTCAAACACTTCACCTTATTTTCTTATGTTTGCAAGCAAACCCCAAACGAAATTGCTTAATGAGCCGATGAAACCAGCGTAATGGTCGAAGGAAATCATTGGGTTGTGCAAATTTTGTCAGCATTGCTGGCTATCAAAATTTTTTTCTATCTTTGTATGCTGTACATTTTCCATGTGCCAGTGTGGTCGATCAGCAGTACAGATTTTCCAAGCCCTAGTGACGTTCCTAAACGTCTATCACTAACGCAGGTCTTTCAAACCTCCTAATTACCTCCTTGATGCTCAAATAACGAAGTCAGTCCAATTGTTTTTTTATTTCTATGCATTGAAATCTATTACCGACAAGGAGAGGAGAGAATGTAATTGTTTGCTTGCTCTGCATTTTTCCTAGCAGAGGTTGCAAGTGGGTATACAAAACAGGGGAGTTTATGCACAAATCTCCTGCCGGAAACAAAACCAACTTTTTTCTTGTGATATTATTACATGAAATTTAGCAGGAAGATGTAACCCACATGCATCAATCGTTCCGCTAATTTTCAGTAAGTTGCTTTCGTCGAAACTGAAAAATGAAACCTTTAAAATTCAAAAATAAAAATCCTCATATTTGTTTCATTTTGACTGCCTTTGGACCCGAAAAAGCGGAGGTGAGGCAAAAATTATTTTTTCCTGATGTTGAATATACTACTGAAATTTTTTCTGAACATAGATCTTCCTTATCATGTGTGGTTTCGTCTGTAGATCTGTTCAAACTTGAGCACGACATATTTGCAAAATAGTTTTTTTCATTTCTGAAGCTACTGTGTGTAGCAGAAATGTTTATAATATTTGTTGCAAAACGTTTACGTAAAACTTGGCAAGAAGTATTAAAGTCACATTCATCAACCTTTTCTGTGATTTCAGATAATTGCCTCGAAGGTAAGTCTCTCAAATCAGCGGAAAGTAGTTTCAATGTCGAAGAATTACAGAATGAACACTGTCGTCTTAAAATATGCGCACTTTGGATCCGAAGAAAAATGTGAGCCCCGACTTTTTGGGAAAAATGGACATATAAGTGCATTTCTTGTGAAGACAAACTTTTCCATCCTTCACATTTTTCACCACACAGCCCTATAAAACAAATGAGAACTTTTATTGCAAGGAGGACAGGTCGCGTTTTTCCTTGTAGAAGATCTCATTCACGTCACTCATCCGCAACAATTTCATCAAAACAATGTACAAGATTGTGAGTCAACTAATAGGTTTAATGAGTTATTAACGAAAAGGCGGTACTCCGTCTCCTTTGTGACATATTCGTGCCGAAACGATAATCCATAACTTAAGAATGCAAAGATAACTTTGAATTAGCATAGACTATGCAAGCACGCAATCGCTATCCTGCAATATCTCTGTACGATCAATACTTTTCACTTTCGAAATACCGCAGTTTGCCCTATACTTGCCAAGTATTGTTCTTTAGGGAGGATGTGAAACAGTTTTCCTTTTTGGAGATTAAAAATGTGAATATACGCACAACTTCACTCATAAAAAGCTATTTCATTGGTTTGATACTTAACCCGTTTTCTCTTAGTTATCAGGATATTTTTTGGTAATAGGTTTGACCTTTCTGCACTCCACGAGGCTTCTCATTACCAGTAGAATGCAGGCACTTTCCGGCATTCAATTATGTACTTCTTCTGGCAGGATGCAGAACTTGGGTTGAAAACATATACAGAAAGAGCAACCAAAATTATTCTTTCACAAAAACAAAGCTTTTTACTCATTAACCTGAAATGTTTTGCAATGATACATTCAAACCATTTTTGCTTGATTTAGCTCAAACAGGCAGAAAAACGATTCCACGCAACGTCATTATTTTTGTCAGAAATAATATTTACATAGTAGTGTTAGGGACTGTGAGATGACAGGAAGAAATTAAACGAACGCTGCTAGCAGGCCGGAAATAGGAGGGCGAAAGGAGGGCTTAGTCCCCCCCCCAATTTTTTTCGCCTCCTCTGCTAAAATGTGTTGGACATAGTTTAAAACTATTGGACATACTGCATTTTTAAAAAATTTGGGCCCCTTTCAGAGAAATCTTCGCCCTTCCTAATATCCCAAGCTGGTTACGTGTCTGCTGCTAAGCGCTTCAATAAAAAACTCACTAAATACAAATAAGTCCCTCCAGGCTTCAATGCCGGTGATCGTATCAGTTTCAAAAGGTTGGTCTGGGAGTGGAATGAATCAGGGGTGGATCCAGCTAGGAACCTTAGGGGGGAGCGATTTCAGTAAAATTTGGTAGTAAAATCACCTAAGGTTTCACTACTGCAAGAGAGATAAAGTAGACATCAGATCACTGCTGTGACAAAACAATGGACGACACAATGGCCATCTATCTCGAACGATGAGACATTTTGAACATGCCGCACAACGTATTCGGAATTGGTTCTGATATGTTTTTCCCCAAATTGTACAAATTCATGGTGAATAAAGTTACTTTCATAGGTTTTAGGGAAGGGGGGTGATCATCCCCCCTGAATCAGCCACAACAGTAATGAAATTTCCTGGTAAGGGCTGTGTATATATATTTTTCAAAAGTATTTTTTCGTTTATGAAACGATAATGAACTCGAAAAGATATGAATTCTTGTGATATTTTCAGATCACCATTCCTTTTCTCACTGCACGCACAGAAATGAAATGTTCAATGTGAAAAATTGTTGCTTGTTTCATCTACTTGAATTTTGCTTGAATTTCTTCCACGCTTTTTCCTTTTGGATCCGGTAGAAAAATGATTTGGTAGATTAAGATGAACAAAGAACATCCGAGCCAAATTGTCAGAGAATAATGACCCAAATGTTCCTTAAAGTAAAATGGAAACTTGGAAATAAAACGCATTAAAGCAAATTGCCTACTGGCGCAGATCATAATTTTTGAAGTCTGTGAACGACAAACCATCGCACGTGAAAAACAAAAAGCCAACTTTATTGACAACTTCTAGATTCAATGTCACGCGTAATGTAATAATACTACCACCTGGTTTTGTTTCAAGCGCAGTAAATCTCGGACGTGTTTGAAACGATGAAGCTCTTAAGTTATGATTTTTATCTTTTGTCCTTCAAGTGGAATACAAATGTTTGTCTGAGTTTTCAATGACTTTGATGTTTTTTCATAACAGGGAAATCTTAGAAACAGCATGGAAATTCCGTTGGTTTGACTGGTGCAACTACAACAGAGTCTAGCGAGGACTGGTGAACCCAGAGTTTGTTGCGGTCGTTCGCACCAAAGCTTCAAGTACGAGAACCCGCTCCACAATCACTGCGGGTGCACGTCGGACTCAGGTTGGGATGTTAAAGATGTAGAAGCGAGTTGAAAACATTCATTGTGATGCCCGGAACCGGATTCTGTAGTTTGCAAACCAACTAGAGTTGATTGGTAAAAACAACATTAAGTCTACTGCATAGCGAACATTGAAATGGATTGGCTTACTTTTGACAAACTTTTTGTACGCATGACTGTTCAAATGGTGTTTTTTGACGATGTTATACTCCCTTGGACCTACGCAGGAAACTGAATAAAAATCAATATTACAAGTTCCACGACAGACTTCTAATCAATCACTTGGATCTTTTATATGTAGTTGTGGAATTGTTTTCTCAGTGAGTTCATAAATGCAATCAAAACGTTTCATAGAACTATACAGAAACAGACCCAGTGAGTAAATCAATTTCCAAAAGCAGAACTTTTCTTTTGGCCGTATTTTCTCTGGCAAACGTTGCGTAAGAAATGACTTCCTTCACTGCTTCTATAATCAATCTGGCCAGGAAGTTGAACTGCTGTAATCTTAAGCTTAATTGTATAGTGTGCTAAAACCAAACACACCTTCAACCAACCTGCAAATATGGAGCCACGAATCCGACCAACCACGATGTCACCCAAAGAAATATGGTACCATAAAAGAATGCAATTGGTCTCGTCAATTCTGTTGTCAAAGCACCGAGAAGGCCAATGGTTGCTAGATTACTTCCTCCAGAAAATCTTCAAAAAAGATTGGACTTTCGTTAACGCAAAACTTTAGAAATAATTGCAGCGCGCAAACAAATTACACATTTCACGAGCAACAAAGATCATAATTCTGAAGGGCAATTGACGAAATTATTTATTACAAAATTCACCAACCAAAAAATTGACTGTGTGCGTTCATAGGAAATATTTGATTACAGTTTGTATTTCGATAAAATCTAAATCAGCGTGGTCGAACTACTTTTGATCTTCCGGCCATATTACAAACACGTGACAACTTGAGGGCCACTTCCAATAAAATGATCTATAAAACAACATATTCACAACATTTAAAACTAAAAATCGAAGGTAAGTGAAGTCGTTATTGAAATTGCTACACAATAGCAAATAGCAATTTCTTACAAATCACTATTAGTGGGATGCTTGTGGTCGAGACTTCCCTGACATAACATTCCTTTATCAATACCAGTGTTATTTGTAGCAGTCGGAGACTATCGACCAGTTATTTGTCTGCCTTTCTATTGTAGATTTTACTTGCTTGATAGTAAAGAAAATGTGTTCTCACGCACATGTGTGCTTCCAAACATCCAGTGCATTTTTAGCGCGGGATCTTGCAGTTTGGGTAATCTATCGTTGCGGACTAATCTTCAGAAGCCTTCTACAGTTTGCAGGAATGTTCAATTAATTTGAATGGGGGGGGGCACCTTTAGAAGGCCGCGTTTAGGGGATAAACAGACGGATTTATTTGACGGTATTGAGTTCATTGGGCCAGATGTACTATTCAAGACAACGAAAGCCGAGGCAATTAGAAAACGCAGAGGTCATCCATACAGGTGCCCCAGCGGAGTGTTAGGGAGGACGGTACCTTCTACTATGATCTTAAAGCCTAGAATCCAAAAAAACTTCGAGTCACCAAATCTGATGGATGGTTCTACTCCCCGGAAGTGACGTCATTATCCAAATACATAGAAATATGCATGGACAACCTCTGAATATGCAAACGTTAGCAGAAAACCCGTGATCTCAAGCTGAAAATTTTTTTCCGTCTAAACTGCTAGTCTTCACGCATTTTTAGAGGGTTTGAACAGCTCTCTAGCCTATTCTAACAGCGAGTTATGGCCATATCCAAAAGGCGTGCTATTCCACCCTGGTTACCTTTTTTAGGGGTAGGATTTTTTATTACTTTTTGGTTTTTGTGGCATAATTTTTCATCCAGATATGCAGAAAGTCAATCGAAGGCTCTAAAGACTCGTGAGATAGCCTAGTTTCATAAAAATATTTGGGCCAAAACGTGGGCCCATAAGATGGGCGTCCAGGGCCGTGCAAATAG
>JGI24022J15233_10003605_pt1 | contig 15465 bp, 5 predicted proteins | sample Ectturendosymbi2_FD_15233 | JGI IMG/M metagenome (IMG submission 15233)
GAGCCACAGGCAGTCACGTGACTCGGATAGATGCGTGCCGATAGTGATGGCGCGTGACGTCATGGGTGAGGCATGAAGCTCTGGTACAAGTTAAAATGCATAGAGGCATCGACGGGTTGTTTGCATTCAGCTCTCGTTTGTGTTCCTGAATCATTAAAGAATGAAGAATCTGCAGCTGCCGCCAATTGTCACTGTCACTAAGCTCGTCAGTCTCCTGGCACTTGCAAGCCAACCCAGATCATCGGGTTGACTTTCACAACCCCGAGGTCATTGGCAGTGATAAATCAAGGAAGTCATCCCCAGTTTGGCAAATAATTTTGTCTGTTCTCGGTGTAGCGAAGTTGTAGAAAGAGCTGTGGAGCCAGTTTGAGGGTTATGCGATGAAGTGGAACAGTGAACAGTTTGTTATTGGGGCGAATCCTGGTGGATGGTGTGAAACAGAGGTAGTAGCTAGAATGAAATTCAGATAATAGTGGAATTTATTCATGTGAAAAAATTTTAACTGAAGATGAAGAAAGGAAGGGTCCATCTAACGTACGCGAGATCGACAATGCTGTATGGCAGTGAGACATGGTGTTTGAGAGAGAACGAAGCGTCATTCTGAGGAGAACCGAGAGAGAGCTACGGCAAGGACAATGGGTGGCGCGAAACTGAAGGAAGAAAAGAACATCGATAAATTAATGAACATGCTTGTATTAGGGGAAACTGAAAAATCTGACAAAAGCAAGTAGGGTGCGACGGTACGGACATATTTTGAGAGATGAGGATAATGCCCAAAGCAAGGCATTGGGTTTCAAAGTGGACGGTCAGAGAGAACGGGGAAGACCACGGAGCACGGAAAGACATGGAGGCAAGTAGAAGAGATTTAGAGAGATCTGATTGCAGCAGGTAAACGCCCTTAATCGAGCAAGCTGCAGAAACGGAATAGCCTTAAGTTAATCATGTCATAAAGGAAATCCGGCTACTACCCTTCAACGGGGACAGAACCGGATTAAAACTGGATTACTAAATAAACATTTAAAAATGTTTGTTCATTGTGGATTTAAAAATGTTTGTGGACAAAAATGGATTACTAAATAAACATTTAAAAATGTTTATCAAAATGCTGGACAGCGTTTACTTGCAATACAAAAGGAACCACTCTTTACAAAATAAAAAAGTAAGAGGAATCATTAAGCATAGCAGCCACTAGTTGCCTTCAGAAAAATTACATTATGTAAGAAACGAAACATAGGCTCCATAAGTTTATATACGCTGGAAAACGTTCTAACATGAAGAACATGTCCCGCGACAATATTATACTTCCAAGTGGAAAAATCTAAAAAATCCTGAATCCAATAATTTGTAGTGAAATAACTCCCGCAATATCAACGAACGCTTCAATTCTGAGGCTGTGCGAGCAATTCATGCGTGAAATAATTCGGTGAGCAATCACCAACCACCAACAATTTTCTGTAAAAATGTTGGAAGGTGCGACAATATTGAAATAAGTATTTCGCCTGAACGGCATTTTGCACGGCTGGAATAACAGCTAGATAACTGCAGCTTATAAAATCATTTTTTCTAGTTTCAAAAATGAGACAACTAATTTTTAGAAAACTGCAGGCCAAATGGTTGACTTAAAAGGTAACCCAATGTTACTGTTGCAATTGGAAAACTTTGAGAGAACCCTGACAAGCGGCTCTGGGTGAACGTAGAGCGCTCAAACGACCTGATATTCGCATTGCGCCAAAACACTCGTGCTATATTCACTGCTTGCAGAGCACTCTGCAGCGCCACAAACGGAAGATCGCTCCACCACTATCCAGGTTGGTCGTATACCCACAGCTCAGGCACACGCTACGACCCATATGTGAGGTCCCCAAGGCCGAAACGGGGCCGCGTGGACAATGAAGCGGGGACCCCCGATGTGTGGCGCAGTCGGAAATGGAGTGAACCTACTCTATAGAGTCTACATCATCGGAACAGCACCAGGAACCAATGCCAGAGGCCTGAAACCGCAGCGAAAAATCCGGTGATAACCATTTTCAAGAATCTAGTAACAATACTCCTTACAATAAGTACCATCATGTCATCTGAGTTAGACCGTGCACAGATGACTTTCAAGTTGGTGGCAAGTATTGGAAGTTTCCGCGTCCGATAAATAAGCCTTTGTTTTGGATAATCGCGCAATGCCTGACGAGTACCGACAATAGATCAACGCTCCTATATCGGATTTTAGCGGACATATTTTCCGTTCTCAATGACATCAGCACTGCGCGTGTCATTAGGGTGCGTCGGGACTTACTACTTGAACAAAGTTTACTTAGCAATATATGACTGCGCAACAAGACCGCGCGCATTCACTGTCCAGCTTGGAAAATGCAACAAGTCACGTGTGACTTGGTGTTACTCAAAAGCAATGTGTTGGGTCCCACTTTTCAAGACTATGAAAAAGCTATCAGATTCCACAAAAACACATGAAACTCGAGTAGGTTTACACACGCAAAAAGGCATAGGGGCAGGGGTAGATATTAGGGGAACGCAATGAGGCGGTCGTCTCGGGCACCCATTCTTCAGAGATGCCGTGGGGAACACCTTTGAGAGTTTCGTACTTGGTTTTTACATTGTTTTTGGTTTGTGAACCACTCAAGAGCTACACTTATTAAGCTCTGAAGCAAGTCATACGTTTTTAAAAATAAATCTAAAACTATGTGCAAATGTGCCAAAGGCCCCCCAAAAAAAATTCAACGTCTTCTCAAAGAACAATTTAAAATAAAATGACTTCAAATATTTACAGTGTGAAATGAATTTCCACGCAGAAGCACATTCTCAGACAAAATGAAGACTTAACTTACTTCCAGCGAATAAAGTTTCTGTGTAGCATGTGCAAAATGTAGAGACCCCTATTTTGATGTAACGTAAGCAAACGTAAGGATCAGCGCCCCTTTGGCGATGTTTTGAACCCCCTTCTGGGAGTTGCCTCAGGCCCCAAAATTCTAATATCACCCTTGCACAGGAGTCAGAAAATTAAGACATTAGCCAACAGAAGTATTTCGTATTAGCTTTTCTGCGGCTCATGAAAATCAATACTGTAACAGGGTTTCTAAACACGATTACTTGGCCACCCTGACTTTACTACGAATGAAATACAAGTTCGGTCCAAAATTACCCACCGATTTCCTGCAATTGGTGCAGCTGCATCATCTTGCCTGGTCGGGTTGCGTGTAAGCTTCCAATGTCGATCAATAACAACACAAAAAGCGAAATATCATGCTTCGAACTGCTACCTACCCGCGCCCCCTGGATCAAAATAGTGGGTTTTCCCTGGTTCCATTCGTAATTGATTTCTTAGCGTTGATACGTAGTCTGTTTTAACGAACACAAACATGCAAGGATCTTCAGTGTCAGAGTGAAGCTCTAACTTTTCCACACCATACCAGTGGATCCGAATGATGTATGGCTCGCTACACATTCGCATGTCCGTTTCAGAAACCTGAAACATTGAAGTAACCTCCTTTGAATGTAAACCTCCTCAATATTCACTCATGGACTGGCTTGAGCCACGAAGATTGTTTAAGAAACTGTTGGAACCGGAATAACTGACAAACGATCGTGCACGCTGCTAAAGCGGCCATTGGCTATCGGAATGAACTGAACTGAACTTTGAATGGCTGACAAAATTAAACTGAAGAAACGAAGTTAAACAAGGAGTTATTATTAAAACAGAACGTTCCGCTTTTCAAAAAATTATAGTATACGATACTCTCCAATCAGGGCAAAAGTGACTCACAACTACTTTCGAAGGTAAATGTACCAAACAAGAAACAGCAATCAGAACACGACACCCCGCTGGATTGAATACTCACTCTAAGGTCAGTTCCTTTCTTATTGTGATACTGGCCAAAACGAATCGACTTCAAATGTACTGTGATGGCTTGAAATTGCCACTGACTTTGTTCTTGAAAGCAAAGCTTTTTCGCAGTGGTAATCAGCGTGCGCGGACCTGCAGGATATGTAAGTTCAGTTAAGACGTTGTCCGAGGCAGATTTCACGTGCATTGGCGAAGAGTCATCAGCGCTAATTTTCGCTAACTTCAACCGGTTTTCCGTATCTAGGATCATGCAGACGAGAGCACGGTTCCTTTCTAGCAACAACAAGAAGTACTGCGCAAAAATGGAAGGCTGGTTTCTTCTACAAGCGACAACAAGCAAACGCAACGGATGAACCGCACTGCCGACATCGCACATACCGCTAGTTCCCTGTGCAGCGACGCAGTTCCTCGAACACTGGTTCGAAGGGCATTCTTTCGGCTTCTTGGATGACAAAGGCGACACGCTGTTTTCCATCCTGCTACAACACTCACGCTAGGTTTGCACATCAGCGGTTCACATTAACGAAAAATAGTTTTTTTTTCAACTCGTACCTGGTGAGATTACCAGTGGTGGTTCCGTTAGACAGTTGATCAACAGAACCTAAACAAAAATTTCACATTAGACATTAAGTTCTACAACACAGAGCAGCAGCTTTTATCCATTTTCCGCGTAGTGGTGCTTTTTTCTGTATCTTGTTGCCCAGTCACTTTTTTCTGTATCTTGTTGACCAGAAGTTATGTACATACTTAACATACAGAAGTTAAGTACATACTTAACATACAGAAGTTAAGTACACACTTAACATACAGAAGTTAAGTACATACTTAACTTCCCTTAGGAAACTTTTAGCTGCATCCCACTACATACTGCACCAACGAAATTCAACCGATCCTAAGCAGTACCCCTGTAAACAGGACAGCGGAGCGGTCGTAAAAAATGCTCTGGATCCAGAGCTCTTCTTTTTATGAACATGGCTCCGGCTCCGAAGCTCTTGGTTTTCATGAGTTTAGCTCCGGAGCTCTCTTTTTTCAAACATGGCTCCAGCTTCTGCTCGTTTTTACACATTAATATTTTTAATTGCCTTGGTGGAATGGAAAATGAAACATATCAAGTACACAAAACTAAAAGAATATCCAAACTCATTTCAGTATGTTAATCTGGTAGTTTTTTACAACCAGCGCTCTTACTATGAGAAAATCAGTAAAAAACAACAATCACAGGTTCAGACGATTCAAAGACCAGTTACTAGCAGAAGCGTATAGCTCAAGATGATCCTAATATAGACAATTCTGGAAAGGCAGTCGCTGGTTTTGCTGTTGATACCTGGTGACCTTCTGTTATTTCTTACGACCGGAATCAAGAAAACGGCTGCATGGAAAATTACATTTGTGTCCCAGCATTTTGACACAGTCCCGTCCCAACCGACCAAGTGTTTTGCATTCGTTGCATGCTTTGCCTGTTGTAGTCTTGGCGATTCCAGCAAACAGATCTGCCCGGGCAAGCCATGCAAAGAGCGCAAAACACATAGTCGATCACCTCTCTAATGTGTTCTTTCTAACGTGCACAGATTTGCATTAATACAAATGACAAGATGTGTTTAAACGTCCTTTGTTCTAAGAAATAGTATGGTTTCTAGCAAGAAATTCACCTTTGGCTTAATTAAAATAGCTGGAAACTTTTGATTTCTTATCTTTTGCACTCATAATAAGCAGTGATGAATGGCAAAGTAAAGCACAATTTAACCTGAAAAATTCAGTAGAAAATAAGACTGGTTACCGTGCTGAAAACAAAATTTATTTCCACAGATGAAAACCTCAAGAAAACTCCACATCTGTTTACACTGCTTTTATATACCCGCCTGACAATGTTCTGCCATGCAAAAGTAATAACTAATTGGTAGCTATTTGGCTACCAATTAGTTCTTGCTTACATGTTATGCTTCCGCTAATAAACGTTGGTTCCTAGTGACCTTTGCCAGTAATCTATTTAACCTTGGTAGCAAGCCTAATGGTGTCTAATAAAAAAATCCTACTTAACAATTGCGTGCCATACATTTCACACTTAGGTCTGCAATGGTATCATATTTCAGGGGTCAGCAAATATTNTTTGGCGCGACCTTAAAAAAACAGTTCTAATTTCTTGCGGCCCAAACATTTCGTGAGCATATAATTTTGTAGAAAATCGTTTATAATTAAATTNCAACTTTNAGNCTACGATTNACAGTAGCAATTTTNTTGCACAAAATCGTATGAAACTTCACTTAAAACAGTAAATGACTGCATTTATTCTGTCTGATGAGAATCATGGTCTNTGTGTATAGCGTTTAGAGCACAACAAATCAATTCGAGGTTTAATTTGTGAGACGGCTACCCGAAGGTTTGCTACTAGTCTTGAGCAGTATTTGTTTTCAACGTAGCTTATTCTTGCAGTACTGGTACGCAATATGAAAGTATATTAATGTACTGTGATGTCAAATCAGGAGAACTGAAATCAAATCAAACAGTAGCCTACCTATTTAATTTATAATGCGAAAAAGCATGGCGGGTGACACAGGTCTGCTAGACTACCACGTATTAGTTATGTAGTCACTACGCAACAATGAATTGAAAATCATAGGTTTATAAAAGCTGTAGTACATAATTACACAAACGCGATGCTTATAGTTATGGTAAATCTAAATTATTTCGTTACGCAGAATGAAAGGTCTCGCGACCCACTATTTGCGTACCTCTGTCATATCTGAATTATACTCGCTGCTAACAGCATGATTACACAGTCACAAAAGCTATGGATATTATGCACCTACTGATTACAGCTTAGTTATTTTTAGGTCCCTACACTACAACAGACCCCGGTTTGATTATTCTGACGAGAAAGTAGTTGTTGTAGTTCACGTTTTTCTCACTTCTACAAGTAACAACATGCCTGTCCAGGGGCGGATCCAGCCAGTAAAGTTAGGGGGCCATTTCAGTAATATGTGGTAGTCAAGTCTCATATCGGTTTCGCTACTGCAAGAGAAATGAAGTGTACTTCATAACACTGCTGTGACAAAACAATGGACGAAAAATGGCCTTCTATCGCGAATGCTGTTTTCCGAATTGTAAAAAATCATGGTGCATAAAGATACTTGCGTAGATTTTAGGGGGCACGATCGCCCCAATCGCCCGCCCATGCGCCTATCCAGCTACGATGCCACAGCCTTAGCGATGATTAAACCAAGGAGACATCAAAGACCCGCAGATGTATTGTTACTGATGTCATATACCTTGTAACAATCACATTTAGCTTGCTATAAAGAGCATAATGTTTTAGGTAAAGTAAATCCAGTTGTCAGTCAATTTAGCAAAACCATAAGAAGGGACCCGAAGCTACCTCTCAGGGGTAGCTCTGGGTACCCCCATTGTGGAGAGTAGGTACTTGAATCTAGACATGTGTAAGTTTGAATCATCCCAAAAAGATGAAAACAGAGTGCAGTCGGCTGATTCACCGAAAGGATACAGAAAACTTGGTGCTTTCAACTGAAAAGCATTCGCGTGACAGACACTGGAACAATGCGTCTTGCTTGCCGACAGCTCAACACCCTTCCGCGTGGCAACAACGAACGATCAACGAATAACAATTATTATCACATTATACGGTACGATAATTTCACAGAAAATTGTTTGATGGTTAGACATTTACGGGAGTGATTTAATTAAAAAACCATCAATCAAGATTACCAAACTTTTGTTGAATGTTACCTCGATTTATCTCCACAAAAGGACAAGAGAATACAAGCGCGTAATGTTTTAAGCAGAACATAGATATTCTAAAATGTAACCACTGCTATATTTACCACAGTTATTTTAATAACAGATTCTTCGGTAAGCGTACACAGGCACACGTTTTTTTTTGAAATACGACACGTAAGTGGTTACAACTCACATTGGCTTGTATTGGAAGAATTAGGTTTGGAGTCTGGATCTAGCTCTTCATCACTGGAATCGGAAATTGTGATGCAGTCTGCACGAAAATGTGTTAATATCGCGTTATTGCATAATCCCATTCAACCCGAGCTTGCCAAGAAAGGAATTATGAACCTAACATAATTTCGAAAGATCCGACGTAAATGTACGCAACGTTTGAAGTCTCAGCAGCACTGATTGCTCAATGAAAATTTCATTCTGCAGCATTCAGCGAAAAAAACGAGTTGCACAACTTCGCTTCAAGTGTCCGGACTGGAAAGATGCATTGCTTTCTACATCAACTGTAAGTTTCACTTTACTGGCTTTGTACAGCCGCTTGGGACGAGTTGCCCTCGCTGTGTACACTCAAGTTAGCCCGTCTCCTCTCACGCTGCGACATGGGCCAATTTTGCAGCTATTTTTACGGGGAACGTTGCAATGTTGGCAAGTCCCTGAGAGCACCGCACGCGAAGCTTTCCCGCACAATCATTCTAGTTCACCACCGCAAACACCTTTTTCAGATCTTCGTTATAACCCGCCCGACAATCGTACCAAGTCTAACTGCATGAAGGACGCATGCTCTGCCACTATTAAACCGGTTCTAGGTCAACATTAGAAATTTCGTATACAGCAAGGAAAAAAGCAGACAAGTGGTGCAGTAAAAAACAAAGTTTATCAAACAGCTAACGGTTGAAAAAGAAGTTGGTAAAATAAGCCTTTTACAGACCTAAAAAATCAGGAAACCGCTTAATAAGGCCTCAGACTACATGGACAGAATAAAATAATCTAGTCAGGAGGATCGTTGCGAGTTACAGCAAGTTAATAAACTTAAACAGCTCGATTAATGAACTTCATGTCAATCGGGTATTTAGCAAAGGTAATTATAATTAATTTCGCAAGTTCGCCTACATCAGCTGAAATGTCGCCACTTAATAGCATCCCATGTAATTATCGCTCCAACGCGTCACTGGAACAAGTTCTACAGCGAAGTCATTTAAGTACCGGATATTACAAAACAATACAGACGACCGGTGATGAGATAGTACAGTGGTTCCAAACGTGGGAACCGCAGGTCCCAGAGGATCTGCAAAGGTGAAACAGTCAGTCTGCGAGTAATAGCCTCCTTTTACACGATACACTAGTCAGCAAAATTATGGTATCGATTAAGTCAACAAATACACGACCACTATGTATTCAGTTCACTAGATGTTCCGATTACGTCTGGTTTTGAAGATACAGCATATTGTTAAACTAAACAATTTTGGACTGGGGGTCCGTAAGAAAAGATTCATGTACTTATACGACCACAATTAATAAAATATTAGGAACCACTGTGTTAGAAGAATTATTGTTTTATAGAACTTCTCACTCCAGGAGCAATCGCTAATAATCAGAAACATAAAAAAGAACTGGTACAAACACTGAAACTAACCTGGTTTCGTCTGAAGGGAATCACGAGGAACTACAGTTCGCTTTCTTTTAACTTTAAGGGACGTCTGAAAAACAACAGTGGCTCAATAACGACCTGAAGTTCCATCATCATTTCCGTGAGCAAGTTGTAGTGACCAAAAACGATACGACACCGCTCTTTACAATAACATCAACCTTTGCGATGATGCTTCAGAATGATGTCTGTGTACTGCCGATTTAGCTGGAAGGTGGTTTGTTCGAAAAAGTAAGATAACATATATAACAATAATAATGTANTTTTGTCCGCAGACNCGAAGTCCCTAGTACAAACACACATTACCTGCACAACGCAGGTTGATAAAAACACACAAAACAGAACGTTTTACAACGGCATATGTCCAACACGTGCTTATTAAAAATGTCAAGTTTATTTACAATAGCTTCGGACGCGTTGACCAACTCTAGTGCGCCGTTAATTTGCCGAATAACAGCTTTCGTCATTCCAAAACTGAATGAATGTCTGGGCCGACGCAGTCCAATTTGCCTAACATTTCTGGAGTCGTACCGCAGTAAAAGCGGTTATATTTTCCGCATAGCATGTTGGTTTGCACGCAAAATTTTTGCAGAACCTAGAGCAGCTCAGCGCTATTGCGTTGCTCTGCAATACAATTTTTCGAGCAAGCGGTGGAGGCCGGGAAGGGATTAAATCCAGTTTTTCACAACAGATGTGGCGAAGACGGAATGCAAGCAATACGACGCTACTACGAACGATTTGAGAAAAGCTGAAGGTCGTTCTGCTTCTTGCCGTTCACGTCTCAAGGGTATAACTGTTAATTAGGAAAACTTAGTGGTCAGGCGAAAGCCAGAACCTGGAGTTAAATTCAAGTGCAACAATGTTTCGAGCGGAAAAGCAGCCAAGAGAAATTAACGACTTTTGAAAATAAAACTGTAATGGGACGTTAATGCCCAATAACCTCGTTTTTAAAACTGAATCGAGAAAAATCATATCGAATTAAAAAAACATTCCTTCACCGGCACTGCAACTCACACAAAGTCCAACATGTGAATGCAGAAACAAGTGATTTGAAGTTTCTCAGGAAAAAAGGTGGGGTGAACAAGAAAACTTAGTGGACCATTCTAAATGATTTACGTGGAAACCGTAAGCGGTAATGCACAATATTTGGAGCAAATTTGCAATGTATCAAATTCTAAAAAATAACCGGACAATTTCAAGGAATAGAAGTGTGACAAGGAATAGAAGTGTGGACTGACGGCAGTTAAGTGAATTGCAAGGACTCGATTCAGTTATGAGGAACAGGCTGGAATCGCCTTCCCTCTTGCTAAGACTCAACTTGACTCTAGTCGGGATCAAAGAGGCTTGCAGCGACATGTTAAAGTAACTTCCTTTGATGGGCAGGGTCACAGGCGAATGGGGCGGGGATTGGTGTGCCCACTAGTGAAATTGACATTTTTGCGATCTTACAAGTGCAAAGAGTTTTTTTTATTTTTTCAAATGCGGTTGATTTCAGCCGATGAACGTACCATTGTTGAAAGGAAATATGAAGGACTCAATATAACTTGACAAAATTCTAAGATTCGAAATAGCTCAGCAGGAAATTATTACAGTATATTCAATGCGGACTTCATACCACATTGTCAAATACTCAATTTGCATCGAATCTTACTGCAACTTAATCGACTTGATTTTGATTCTGATCTGAACTGCTCAAAGCCTTGAACAGAAAAGGAGTTTCTATTGGCTGACATGTGAGTGTCAAGTGGCGTGGTGTGCGTGGAGTGCACCGAAAGACTGGCGAACTGGGGTGATCATTCCCATACATATGAAGGGAGACAGGAGAGAAAAAAACCACCGTGTCGAAGTAATTGAACCAAAGCTGTAACACTACACACAAAATTATTCACTCTCCAGCAAATATGAGAAATATTGGAAGTACACTAAAGATGCCAACGCTTAGTTTGTTCACTTTGAGAAAACGTACAACCGGGTTCCTCGAGTAAAGCCTTGGGGAGTGTTGCAGGAGTTCGGTGTTGACGGCTGCCGGTCAAGTCATTGTATTCCTCTTTAGAAGTTTCTGTCCGTGCAGGTGGATTTAATTCAAAACCGTTAACTAGGGGTTGTTAACTCTGACAAAGAGATTTGCTGTCACCTCTCCTTGTCATTGTGAATATTTGGATGGACACTCATAACCGCGCCGATTAGAGTGTCACTGTTGGAAGCAGCAGTGATCAACAGTTTGTTTTTGAGGACGATTTGGTACTGCTTGCATCTTTTGAACAGAGTCTTCAACATGCCCTGGATCGGTTTGCAGCTGCGTGTGGCCAAGCCGGAATGAAAATCATCACTGAAAAGAGCTCTCTCTAGAAACTCAAGCCAGCGGACGCATCAAGGGCGCGACAATGCATTGCAGAAGAAGTTCAAAGTACTGTACCTTGGGGAGGTATGCACGAGTGACGGAAGACAGAACAAGGAGATTCATACATGGATTGGTAAAGCGAATGCAGTTCTGCGTGAGCTTTGTCGTTATGTTGTCAAAAACAGGAGCTTCCTAACACCGCAGCAAAGCTGTCATTTTTTGAATCGGTCTATGTCCGATTCCCACCTATGGTCATGAATCTTGGATAATGATTTGAAAGAACACTAACCCAAGTGCGAGTGGCAGAAATGGGATTTTCGCTACGAGTTCACAGTGCAACACTTGGTGACAAAGTGCGCAGCCATGAAATTAGTTAAGCCCTAAATGTTGAGCCACTTCTCCAAATAAAAAGACCCCAGCTGAGTTGATTCAGCCATGTGCCCAGAATGCACCACGAAAGATTGGCGAGGCAGGTCCTGCTGCCCACACCGGCTGGGAAGCAGCTCAGAGGTCGGCTAAAGAGCAAGTGACATTATCAGACCTGGTTTAGTTTGATGCCTGCAGAACTATCAGAGGTTGCTGAAAACCGTGGTCCTGGGGATACTTCGAGTCCTCCTGGGACAGCTGCCTATCCAGAGGAAAAACGGGCATGGAAATGATTGATTTTGATTCAGAGATGTGATGACTGGGATTCTGCTTCCAGTGTTTATGTTTGGTGGATATCTGTGCCAAAAGACAGCTTAAGGTGTTCCTGGAGTGTCGATATCAGTACGTTTCATTGTGAAATTTACCACATGATTGCTCAACCAGTCGTTCGCCTCAATTTTTCTACATAATCAAGAAACAGGCTCATAATCGGTCACAACTTGATGTTCAACCAGATGGTGTTTACAAAATATGCAAAAACAATAGGTTTGTCATGCTGGAAATTTTTGCATCGGATTTATGCATTCCAGATTTTGTTTGAAAAGTATTTCGAAGGAGTTTCAGTTGTACGTATTGTGTTTTGTGACTCTTTAATGAGTGTAATTTGTTAAATCAGGTTTTGGCTAGCAATGCTTGTCAGTACTAATTTGCTTACGAGTAGCATGTAGCACAGAGAGCTATATATTCTTTGGTCTTGATTTGCAAGAAAGGAGCATGTCAGTAGGAAGTTTTTGATTTCTGTTACAATGCCTCATGCTTTGAAAGTTAGTTCGTTACTTATCCGGTTTTGCATAGGTCTTAAACCAAAACTCTTACGTGTGAACTTCCAGTATTGCCGTGGTGGGCGAATGGTTACTTTGTAATGCAGGCTTGCCTAGTACTACCGGCACTTGCGCAAAAGCATATCCATGCATTTACGACTATTAACGTCGCCACCTATTGTCCGTTTTAACAGTCAGTTAGTTGGCCAGTCAACTTAAATCTTATATCATCCAGGCCCTGACAATCTAATGCAGGCAACATACGTCACCGTTGTTTTATGTCGTTGTTTCTTCACATTTACTAAAATGGACACAGACAGGTGTGCAAGAGTACAATACAGTAATGACAAAGGCTTACAAAAGCACATTTGCCTGTTTTGCACCTGTAAAAGATGTAGCTTCCAAAAGAACAGTCCAGCGCGACATACTTCGCACACATACATATAATGTGCACCATGTCAAGAGTTTTCTATTCAATAGACACTCTGCCAAATCCTCTAAAATTTCCTTTTGAATTCCCTAATGCCACCAAAAACATGTGACTAAATTACCAAATCGGTTTCACATTTCCATAATAGAAATGGAGAAGAGGCCCATCAAACTTTTGTACATTTCAGTTTCCAAGCACAACAAAATACATAGTAGAAACGGAAACAGCACAAAATTCACCGTGTTCTCATACGATGATATAAAACGGGTAAAATCTTCAGCCCCACCCAATTTCGACTTTGAAGCATTCATGTTTGAAGTACTGACAGTGGTTCTGCAAAAAAAGCAAGTAAAAAAATTCAGCTCAACTGTAGCCCTTAAACCACGTAACATAACTGACATATCTGTACATCAGTCATCAAAACATGCAGATCTGCGACCAATTCAAAACATTTCAGTTTAACAACAGAAAGAAGGTATTAATATGCATGGAGTCTAGCGTTCCAAATTATTTAAATCACTTAATGAGATTTGATTACCCCATNGATTTTTGCAAGGTATATTGACTGTTGTTTCTTTGTTTTATGTAAGCAGTTTAAATTCATATGCACTTTCAGATTATTTCCGTATCACACAAGTTCGTGAATTAAAATGCATGCATGACACAATGCAACACCAGCCATGTGTGAGTTATGTCAGCCAAGAAAAAATAACATGGCATAATATCACCTTGCTCTGACAGGAAACAAAATCTGTGTGTTCGACGAATTAGCAAAAGCGTTGTTCTTTCCTGCAGAATGAACCTGAACAAACCACAACACTGTTACAGTGGTCACTCAGATTTTCCTCAGGAAACAGTCAGAAGCACAGATTGATGCTCAAAATCTGTCACATTTGCAAAAGTAACAAAACTGGGTATTCATTTTGCAACAAGGAACGAATAAGCACAAAACATTTGTTATCATCAGTGGTGCACAAAAGATATCTATTTGTGTGCCAAAGATGGTTTTTCGGTAATTTTGGGCTGCTGAGTCGGAAAATGACATTTGCTTCCTTGCATTGGCTTTAGTTTCTGAGATAACAATATTTTGTTGCTTGATAAGAGAAAATATATACTCTGTATCTGCCAAACGTGAACACAGATGTCAGTAACATGCATACAGGAAATGTTTCTCACACCTTATTCACAACCAATTACTCCAATATATATTTCTAATTGTGATTGTAGCATCTCATTACTTCACTAAAATTCACTGATAAGTGATAAAGTACCATAAGGGCAAAGCAGCTAAATCTACTCACAAAGTGTTTTACTGGGAAATCAATTTCATGTCAATTACACATTTTCAATCCTGTGAACTGCAAGCAAACGCTTACAGGTGAAATGATGAAATACTAAAGCAAGACTTAAGCAATCATGTCCATTGCAGTTTAAATAACATGCTAAGGCTTTTAGAATTAGATAAACACACGGACGGTAGTTTTAAACACAGATCATGTCCATTACACTGCCATCACCGAACAGCAATGACTCAGCTAATTGTAAAGATGTGAACTGCAGTTCAAAACACATGACATGAGCATTATGCTGAAACTGAGACACAAAATTAGAACCAATTTTTAGAAGGTTGGCTTGGATACAATCTAACAAAAAAATTTAAGTGTTTAGGCTAGGGATGGCCAACCAGTCAGAGAACAAGAGCCACATTTCTCACTATGTTACTGCATAGAGCCATATCGTACATATTGGTATTTGGTACAGATGAACATCACCCCATCTCTTCTTCACTCACACACATACCGTTGCTCAGCTATATTTATTGTAAATATCACACATCAACAAGATATATAATGACAGAAATTTACAAGCCATTTATTGTTATGTGTGTTACTTAGTGGCAAGGTTGTGTAGTTGGGGGTAAAATGTCCGACCCTGACCTTTCCAAAATTTCCAACTCCAACCTTCCAAAATTTCTGACTCCAACTCAGCATAACATGAATGAAGTTTTGCTGTCAATAATTTTGTAGCAACTAACAATCAATGGAATCGTGGTACACTGCAAAAAGTCCCTGTTTCAATAAAAAAATTTAAAAGAAATTGTACCATTTCAACAGGCACGAGTTAGAATTTCGGAGTGCAATGTATAAAATGATCAAATTGAACTTCCAGAGTCACAGTCGGAAAAAAAATCCGACTCCGACTCTTAGTGTTCTTAGGAATCTGACTCTACCCAAAAACCTCCAGCTCACTGTGACTCTGACTCTG
>JGI24022J15233_10003613_pt1 | contig 15456 bp, 7 predicted proteins | sample Ectturendosymbi2_FD_15233 | JGI IMG/M metagenome (IMG submission 15233)
CCTTCCTTCGTTTCAACTTTACATAAACTGTCTTAAGCAGCTTTCACGAAAACGTTTTTAACGTTGAACTAGAACCCTCGTCTCTCTATCTGTACGCATCTACAAGGCGATTGCACAACACTCCACAGCACATTCATTATGACGTAAATTTCCCCGAGAATTTCAACGCACAAGGGCCATGCCAGCGAAGTTAAGTGGTGAAGGTCAAGACTTTATTAATTAACAATTGGCCTTGTTCTGACGTAATCACAACTTTACAAAAACTGCTATAGTGTCCGAACGTCCGCAATTCTTTTTCGAAATTAACGAGTCATGATATTACATGCTTAATCTACCGGCTCTACATTGAGGGCAAAAACCAGAAGAGTAAAAGTCAAGGGTAGAGCGACGGCTCTACTTTACTAATACAATATATATTGTGGGGCCCCTACGAATGGTCGGCCGCCCCCGACTGGGGGGTATGGGGCTGCCTTGCCACGTCACTGCATCAAAGCAATGGTTTTACTACCAATTTACGCGCGCAGATAGGCAAAACCCGATGAAAGTTTCGAGCGGAGGCAATTGACAAAGGTATTTGCACGACCGACAAATAGCGCGCAACAACTTTGTGGAGAAAGAAAATAAAATTGTGGGCTGGTTTGCATGAGATTTTTGGCTTCCACAGATTCAACCTCTCATCTTTTGTCATTTGTTTCAATGTCATAGAGACAATTTTGCTTCGACGAAATATTAGAATATGTAATCTTAAGTACGTTAAAATCTGCAAGCCTCTTTCACAATGCAGATGACCCGCAACCAACTAAAAACGTTCCAAAACAGAAGGATCTTTCCAGAACTGAACAACGTTACTTTGGCAGAATTGCAATCAAAGTTAGTACGATAGACACTCGTCTTGACCCGCTCATTGCGAGTCGTATCACTACACAATACCTTGCTTGCAAGTTGCAATAGCTGTAGATCGACTATTGCACTAGTAACAATCAAATGCAATCCATAAAGAGTGCCAGATGGTGAAGCGCAGATATAACGCCCTAGCATAACAGCTGAGCCCCTTTGATAACGTTCGATAATTAGGGGAAATTCAGCGTCGTTCAAACGAGATAATTGTTTATTAGGAATGAGATTTATAGGCCGTTTCTCTATTTCTCGAGCGCAAAGAGTATCTAGCGGGAATGAAGACCAACCACCACGGCGCGGGGCCCCCACAGGCGCGGGGCCCAAAGCAGTTGATTCGGTTGCATCGGCTCAAGGCCGGCCCTGCATAGGAAACAAACTTTATTATAAAAGAGCTTTTCTCTCTTCTCGATATTGTAGACAAATGTGTAGTATGGAGATATGTGACTACTTTCAGGCTGTAGCAATTTTCTAACCAGTGGCATTCCAACATGGCCTTCCCTAATGGACGGAAATGACTTTCGTAGTATATTAAAACAAAATATACCTTCACCTGTCACTGATTCTGGTGAAAAGCATTTGCTGAAAAAGTGTCAATTACTGTAAATGTTTTGTTTAAAAAAACTACTTTGAAAAGCTGCACCTTGTTCGACGCAAATTAGTGAAAGCATGGGCGCAATTAGGTGGGGGAGACGGGGACGCGATCCCTCAATTTTTCAGACAGTGGGGATATAATATGCCATGACCCCCACATTTTTTTCTTTAGGTTTCGTAATATGATTTTACACCAAGCTATCTCCCTCACATTTTACAACAAAATTGCGCTTATGAGTGAAAGTAGTGCGTAAACCCTAGCAATGCAAACTGCTTGCAGGTGGCGCCATTCAATGCCCACGTAGCATAAATTATTATGAAATGTCAGCACTGTGATGTTCCCTAAGTGCAGCTTTCTTGGGTGAAATAGTGTATAATCCAACAAAAATAGAAAATAGTAGTTTTATTTTTGCGGGTTTAATTACGGTTGTCGATTCCTTACAGAGTACTTTTGTCAAGACGTTGCACAAAAAATGTAATTTACAAATCATTGGTATAAATTTACTCGACAAAACGTAAATAGGACAAGTTCAATTAACCCCCCTACTTTTTCGCTGTTCGTCATGGCTTTTTACGGGCTGTAAGTTGAAAGGCAGCGGTATAATCTTCTTTTCTCAGTGATGCATATACTTGTGAAAAACCGAAGTTGCCAAAATTTAAGAATAGCTACCAGCAATGGTGTAGTGCTAAAAAAGAAGTGTTGGATCGAACCCACAGTCTAGCCATTTTCAAGTAAAACAAGTATGGTAAGGCGAAAAAAGAAGTGTATGGGAACGCACCCAAGAAGCTAGCCATTATCAGTAATTACATAGTTATGCTAAGGTGCTACACAAGAGATAGTCTGTCATTTGTTCATTTATGCGACGTCTGGAGTTACACACAGGAAATCTGAACAAAAATACACATTTCNGTCAGGCTACCATGAAAAAAGTGTGGGAACGCCGTTTCCGCACGTAAAAATTGTGTAAGAAAGCCTTTCACACGCGTTCCCGCCCNACTGCACACATGGCTACTAGTATCTATTGAAGCTATGGATTCTCTAGGCATGCATCCCGTGGGAGGTATAGTTGTTGCTTATTCCTTCCAGTTAAGTCTTGTCGGTGAAGGTTTCCTTCAGAGTCAAGCGTCTTTAAATGCCATTTATGTGAGGCAAAGACATTCACCTTACCCATACGATTCTCTGCTTACATCACGAAAAATATTTTTCTTTCTTCCTAAACGTTGCTGCGAATTTCAAGACGCAACGTTGTCAAGTATCAGTGATTATTTCAACATTTCCTCTTTTGTTTCGAACAACGACTCAACTTTTGTAAACAATAAAACATGTGAAATACAGCGCGTGTGTAGTAGCAGTTCGCTGGTACGAATGAACTCCAGAGTAGTTAATAATATTTCTTTATTACTTCTTACTTAAGGCACTGAATTTAAATTGCTTTGCAAAGATCAAAGAAAACAAGAAGAATTAACCTATAAATTAATGCATTTCCCCACTGTAAAAAGCTGTCTTATGCAAGCAAAAGAAAAAATTTAGCAGTTGATAAATAAAAGTCTCTACGTTGAGGCTTTCACAAAGTTAATTTGTTCCCGTTATTTTAAAGTTGTGATTTCAGTAAAAGATTAGCGATTTATCATAAAAGCCGATTTCTTGCTATTTTGTTACTCCCTACTTGTGCTTGTGGTCAAAAAACTTACTTCCTTTAAAAAACACACGCGCTTGGAAAAAATGGCGAGATATGTTGTTCTTCCTAAGGCTGGTGTAATTCAAACCTAACCAAAAGAGTTAGTTGCGTTTGAAAACGCTCGAAGCAACTTCAAATGGCACACAATACGTTTGTGTGCGCAAAAACTCTCATGAACAAAGATACTAACAACAATATATAGGCTTGCCTAGCACAAACATAATAGACCACTTCGGCAAGTGCAGTTCACCAAACTTTATGTTCACGAATGTTTATAAAGAAGATATGGCAAGCTGACTTTTAGGTCAATATGCAGAAAGCAAATGCTTTTCTGTAGAACAAAGCAAACTATTTTTTTAAATGTATCAACTTGTGTCAACTAAGCGTCCTAAGGAATGCAAAGGCTTATCACATTTGTCATCGCAACTTAACGAAAACATAACATTACCATAAAATTATTTGAAACGTTTAAGACTAATATATTTTAAATCTGTTTCTGAGGTATTTCTTTAAATTTCGAAAATACAATCAAAGTTATGTCAAAGGCAAATAATAACAACACTTTCTGGAATATAACCAAATTTCGATTTAATCGGAATAGATTATAGAAAACGTGCCATTCACCGAAAAAGCCATTGTTTTTCTGTGCTGAAATCGCTTTACAAGTTCATTCACTTTCATGCACGCTTTTCCTCTGTGGAGGGTCTCGGGTGCAGCAGCCCCTGGAGGGCTCGAAATACCTTACGGTCAACAGCAATCTCAGGTAGTTCTGCTGGCTCCATACCAAGACCAGATCTTCACAAGTTAATGAACTAAATCTTTTTATCATAAATAGGTCTATACCGTTTTCTGCCATTTTCATGAACTTATGAGTTTGTGCAAAGTTTTTTTATCTACAGTTATTTATTTTTATCAGAAAGCACTACTTTGGTGTGCTGCGTGGCAGTGACCGCACGCTCAAAGCACGTTGGCTGCAAATAGCGAGCGGTGCTCACGATTCCAGACCCCTGGGTATAGCTAATTGAGCAGCAGCAGCTGATGCAGACGGTTGCCGCACAGATGCGTTATGAGCGATTGCCAACTAATATTTTGGCAATTCGTTTAGAGTCTGTTATAGTGGGCGTACTGCATTCCGATTCATCTGGGCAAACATGCCACTGAGTAAATTAATAATGCGCCTATTAAATCATGCGCAGCAACGGCTAATCGGAAGCAAGACCGATGTTCAACGGTACTGTGCTACCAGGCCTTCTGCAGATAACTTGTAGGTTGTGAATTACAGCAAAACGCAAAAGGTGTAATTTGCACAATACACGTTGTGCGATTGAAATGCATGTTGTCAGCGTTTATCTCCTAAAGCAGTGGTGCTCAAACCGTGGCCCGCAAGGCCCTCTGGAGTGGCCCGCGAAGTAATTTTCATTGGAAAGAAAACTTAACACGTTTAATCATTTAAGAGAATTTCTATTGAGATTATTAATTCTTGTGGCCCGCGAAGGGTTTCTGAAAGACAAATGTGACCCACGAGCCAAAAAGTTTGAGCACCACTGTCCTAAAGCTTAGAGAAAGCCGGCATCACCTTGTGCTTATTCAACTGATGCACTTTCTTTTCCTACGAAAAAACAACAACCCACAGCAAAAATGTGACAACACAAGCCGCCAGAGAGAACCTGACTTCAGTGCATATGACACCACTTAAATTCTGCTGAAATATATTAAGCACCGAACTTGCTATCAACGAAAACTTCGAAGGAATTTTTAAATCAAAATAAGAGCACACTACAGCATTTTCTGTAAAAAAAAATTATCGCTATTTTTTGAAATTACGTGCATAATCACATTCTTCTCCTTTCTGAGGGCAGCAGGAGATTTTTAAATAATTTCATTGTGATATTCCGAGCTTCTACACGATATCCGCAGCTCCTGACTATCGCTGCGCACAATAAGCATTCAAGGATCGTACGAGGGTCTACTACAGTTTAAATCCGAACTTTCAAGGCATTAATTTCACTTTGATAAGGCGAAGATTCTTCTGTTAAATCATTGCAAGGAACATTTACCTTTTTCACAAATTCCTTGAAAAATAACATTCTACTCAATTCCTTGACTTTCTGATTCGTTTTGGGAAGTTTTAGCTAAAAGTTTTTCTACCCCGGATCTTGTTAAAAAATCTTCCTAAAATAGGCAAATCTGTCCTGTTACTAACATTTGATTTAAACCAGTGAAAATGGTAGTTTTAACCAATACATGTAGCTGAAAACATCTGCAGAAACTATCCCTTCAATTTTGAGACACATGCCGGTGTCCGTCCAAAGTGGGTGTAGGAAAAAAGACGAGACGACTCTACTTAGCTTATAATATTCCAAATGTTGAAATTTATGTATCGGAGGAATGAAATATCCGTCTTACCAAATCTGCGTAATTCGACGCAATCCACGAATACGCGGCTCCATCCAACACAGCTACTTTCATATCTCAGAAGCACTGAGCCTTCTCTCCAATGCAGAGTTTGAGTGGTTGATCCTGGACAATTGCGTCACTCGTGCTTCGCTACCTTCAACTGTAGCAGTGACAGGCACATTTCAGACTTCAACCTGCAGTTTTGCTGCCACTGCAACTATGACAAAAGGAAAACGATACTGCTGTGCTTATTATTTCTCCGAAATTTCGAAGTTGTACGCTTGTTCGAATTCCATTCTCTGTAACTTAGTACAGTACTCTACCAACGCAAAGACTTTATTGGCAGTTGAGTTTACATCAACCGTGATTCAAAGAGAAAATTTCAACCTCCAAACAGAGGTATTCCAGACACTGCCCGACATTAACGAAATGCAGCATGCATGCTATCTTGCTGCATTATTCAAATGACTTCCTCACAAATTAGAGAAAACATTCCGACGACATGAGCAGTTTCAAGCGAAGCTACAGATCTCGGTGCTTTGGTTAAGTTGTAGTATTCGCCAATCAAAAACTCTGGCTTGTCTGAAAATACAGCACGCGGCACATAAAACAGGTGGCGATACAGCAGACAAGCGACGACAATCGCACGCAAAAATTTTGAAACAATACTTCAAAAGCTGAAGCGATCTAGTTGATGGGAAGTTTAACACAATTGTCAAACTCAATAAAATTTGTATTTTTTGCGCTTCCAGTTTTTTCCTTAGGTGGAAATAAATGTGTACAATGCGAGGGGCGGGGGCGGTTGCAATCCCCTACAGGTATGAAAAATTTCAAAAACCAGGCTAATCAGACCACTGTCAGTTAACTTTAAGGGCAAAAAGATTTCAGCGTAATGGCAATTGGCTATTTCATGCAAGGAAATCAGAGCACCCAGGACAGCGCCATTTCAGGAATGAATCCATTAAAAGTTAAGACGTAATCCCAAACGATGGCGGTTATGAGTGGAAAAGTAACGTGGTAACTTTTTGCAGGTGCATATGACACTTTCAACGGCATTAGTCTGGCTTTTCGTGCGAGGAAAACCGATGAAACTTTTGCTCTGTGGTTTATTTTTTTGTTGCGGGGATCCAGAAAAATGTGGAAATTTCAGCAAATCACTGTCAATAAACGTACTCTTTTTAGTTTGAGGTAAAGCTAGTGAGTTGGGTGGAGTCAGAATAAATAGTTTCCGCGCGGCCCCCATTGTCAAATGTTTTCCGCTACGTCTTTGTGAAAACAGTAACTTAACGAAAGTTTCTTTACGACATCGATTAAGATATGTCAATCAGGCTAAAGCACAAGCTCATGTCTTGTAGTTCGTAGTATCAGAATCTTACTACAAGCTAGAAATACATCAAAGGTTATTACAAAAAAGAAGAACAAAGAACACCCAACTTTGCAAAACTATCCTATCATCTTGGGATAAATTGTGATGCACAAAAGCAACAGTTCGATAGTGTATTGTGAGGTATTGATTTTTTGCTGGGGTGTCTTGTGATAAGTATGTATGTGTGCCGTTTAAAAACATTCATCGTGTCATATCTGGTGTACCGTATCAAATATTTATAGTATCAAAGCCAAATTTTCTTGAGGGATTGCTCAAAAAATTTCTGAGGTAAGATGGATGAGGAAGCAAAGATTATTGTCCCTTACGTAAAAATCCAAGTCGAACGAATGATGATTTCAAAAGTTGTCAATGTTGCCGGAAAAAAATAAACAGCAAACGTGGTTACTAAAGCTGTTCTGCTGCAGGCAAATGTGAACGCACAAACATAAAGCATTACTTAGCCAAAGCTTTTTCCTCTAATAAGTGTAAGCAGTGGCGGATCCAGCGGAGGGAATTTGAAGCACCTTTCTCCCCAAACGATCATGATGCTCTCTTGACGCGGCGTTCCTTTTGAGCATTTACGCCCCATTTGAAAATGGATGACGTGTTTTTGCTCTTCGCTTTCCTCTTTCAATGGTAAATATGAGAAAATAGACATTTCGGCCACTTGCTCATTGATTGCTCACAGCAAAGGTCAGACCTGAATCCGCCGCTCAGCGCAATAGTGTAACTTGCGGGTAGCAGCACCACAACTGATTTTCCAAGTCATTTAACTTAATGCAGATTCTGTTTAGCCCTTTTCCGTGTCTTTATAACATGCTTNCAAACAAATATTGGGCAATGTTAAGCCAACAGAAGGCTTCAGAAGTTAGNGCTTCAGCTTTATTGCACTNAGACTGCATTTTGTCAATTAGCTGCCACTGCCTTGTACGTGGACAATTNATTTCGTAGGATTATAAATTGGTCTTTGCTTTTCTTCGTTTTCCACGTCACCATGTTCTTTATTTCCCCGGTCGTTGCCTTCAGCTGCGTTAAAAATAGTTGCTCTTAAAAATAAATGCTACAGTACATTAGACAATCTACTTCTTTATAGTTGGTCTGTCTGTAGCTTATGTAACGTCTGCAAATATCAGAAATTTTTTCCCGTGAATGGGTTTCCCGTACTTTTCTCAGTCAAACCAGTTTTAACTGTATAAAAAAACTAACTTTTGCAATGCTTTCTTATTGGCAACAAGCCACAAATAAAGAGCGTGAACCCGACATACGATAATCATGATTTTCCGGTTCCCATCATTACCGCAAAAGAAATTTGTTTTTGGGAATTCCACAACGCTGTTTTCGCAAAACGCAACAAACAACTTTGTTAAGTCTTTGAAAATGCATCTTGTTTAACTTTTGCAACATCAACAATAAGAATTACTTCGGCTGATCAACATCTGAAAGACCTTTTTGCCTGCGCATGACGACTGCCCCGTGTCAATGTTTGAGCGCCATCTTTTCTTAAACAACAATAACTGTGCAAGGCGATACCTTTCGAGTTTGTTTAAAGCCAGAACTGCTTTGTTCTGCAAGTCCAACGAAAAGTATTTCCAAATCAGTATAATATTGACGACCCGTCCTAGGTCAGCCAATTTACAGGATGATTATCGGCAACTACAGTACACTGCTTAAACTCAAATTTGTTGAAAAGTTAAATCACCTATTCAACACCAAGATTGTGAAGAACAAATTTATGCGAAACCAGCTTTAGCAACATGTTCTTATTAAGGAGTATCGAGACAAACATTACCTAACTATGTTACATGCTACAATATTTATTAGAGGATCTGCTTTACTGAGGTATCACAGCACCTTTGCAAGTGTAACTCAGTTAAACTAAAAATCCAAATAAGCTCAGCAATGAAACTGTGTTAATGGCGCGTTGCAACGCTACTAGCTGTTGGTAAGTATGTTGTAGGACAGGGGTCCACAAATACTTTTCGGCGTGATCCTAAAAAATAGTTCTAAATTCTTGCACCCCAAGTATTTCGGGAGCATCGAATTTTGTGAAAGATACTTTATAATTCAATATCAATTTTAAGACTACTATTGACAGTAGCAATATTTTCTTGCACAAATTATATGAACCTTAGCACACAAAACAGTAAATGATTGCATTTATTCTGTCTAATGAGAAAAGAAAATTTAAAATGTAAATTTAGATTATTTCGTGACCCAGGGTCGAAGGTCTCGCGACCCAAATTTGGGTCNCGACCCACTATTTGCGGACCCTTGCTGTAGGTGCCAGTAAGGCCGGAACACGGCGGGTTGTGAAACTGTTCCCTTAATCCTTCACAGAGAAAAAAGAGGTAGAAGTGTCTTTATAAGATNGCAGGAAATTTTATCCTCCATGTATTTCGACGTCAAACAGGTTCATTACATCTTGTTATGCAATGCACCTCCAATATTAAACACTTTTCATGTATTGCCTTTCTACGGCAAAATTGTTCGGTATATATGACGGCGCGACCATTTCCAATATGTACGCATTTTTTCAATAAATGTGCACAGTGTTCACCAGTTTTGGACTGGAAAATTTCCAATAAAGGTACATTATCACTATTATAAAACGTATATAGGTGCGTTAACACTATTTTACAACGTATAAAGGTACTTTATAACCAGTGTCTCAAACTTTTTTGTTCTATCGCCCCCTTTTCACTCTCAACACATCGTTGTCACCCCCAAGCCTGATAAAGCAAATGCAAAGTAGTATTTTTAAAGAATTTTATTTAGAAATTGATTCATACCGTGATTCCCAGTTCGCTGTGATAGAAGTGCTTGGCGACATTCACAAAGCTTCGAAATATTGGGAGACATTTTAGTGAGGCACAGTCGTAAATCACCGCGCTTATGAATAAGCAAGCGGTTTCTTTGCTTTGAGAGCATTAAGGTCACAGCCGAAATTAACTCAACGATCAATTACTGGTAGTGATTGAGCGTTTCCGCCCCCACTGTGTTGTTTTTCCCCCTATCGCCCCTTAAAATCGCCCCAAGGGGACGATTCCGTCCACTCTGAGAACCACTGATTATTATAACTATTATAAAACGTATAAAGGTACGTTATCACTATTATACAGCGTATAAAGGTACATTATCATTATTATAAAACGTATGAAGGTACATTATTACTATTATGAAACGTATAGAGGCACATTATCACTATTATAAAACGTATAAAGGTACATTATCACTATTACAAAACGAACAGAGGTACATTATCACTATTGTAATTACTTCTCCACTTTACAGATGTTCCCTCATGCTTCCATATGTTACCCTTGCCCTTTCACTGCTCTGACGTCCTTTAACGCAGTGGTTTTCAAGCTGGGCGTCGCGACCCCAGAGGTGTTGTGAACAATTTTTGAAGGGGTCGCGAGTAGATATTTTGTGTGCACTGCTGCATTACATTTGCTTTGTTCGAGTTTCAGATGGGGGTCGTTACTCGTTAGGTTATAGTGGGTTGCTATAATGGGTCGCCGTACAACAAGGCTGAAAACCACTTCTTTAACGCAATGCTTAAAAGCAATGCAAAAAAATTAAGATTATCGCTCTCAGAAGCAAGATAGGGCACATATTATGTCGTGGGTTTTGCATGATCACGTGCTATTTTGGTGCACGAAAGGCGTTCTTGTTTTTCGGCAGTTCAATCCTAAGGTTTTCAAAGTAAATCTAGGATATTGGTTATAAGCGGTCAACGACTGAAATGGACAAAGTGCAGTGATATCAGTTAAACAGTTCAAAGCAGAATTTAGCGCAGCTATGTCCAATCCGCGGCCAGTTGAAGGATTTGTGCGGCCCGCTTAAAGGTTTCGTTGTTGCGTACTGTATGTACAATATATTGACAACCCATCCAGATTTTGACAATCATAAGTTTGACTTTTTTATATGCCGTGTGCCTCATTGCCACTCTATCACGTCTGCATTGCGTACTGGCAGATTTCCATTTGTTCAACGAGGTGCAAACTCATTTCTGGTTTTCTGATAGCCTATCTATCACTTTTTTCTATTCACACTAAACTGAGTTATATTTTGTGGTTCCGCTGGCACTTTAAATTCACATATGACATTACAGTCATGGAGTAATTAGAGGTGTCAAAAATTCGTTGTCATTGCCTTTAGGATTCGAATGCTTTCAGTAGCTTAAGCTGAATTTTAGTTTGCTGAGGACAATGTAAGTCATTCAATGTGCGACCCTCATTAAGAGAGTGACTTAATTATAGCCCAACAATGCATTTCGGTTCGACATAGCTGGTTTAGCGTAAAGTGAAGGAGGATCAGAAGCAAAAACAGATTTTGCTGTGCTCCCTGAAAAAAATTCTGATAGTAAAAGTCAGATAGCGCTTTACTTCTACGGGTTTCCTTTGAGTTTGTACTAATTTATGCACTTTGAAGTCCACCTGTGAGCAACCTGAGGCTAATGTTTCTGGAATAGTGAGCAGCATTGTTTGGCCTTAGTTTTGAAAGAATAGATTCAATTAAATTGCCAAAGTATCCAATCCACTTTTAGGCAAACTTCTTTTTCAATTCCAGTTTCTTTATTCCGCAAGAAATCGTTTGTTTTAGCAGAAGAGCTGGCGCTAAGGAAGTCATCAGCAAATTTGTGAAAATATAGACAACGTTTAATAAGACAACTGCTCATCCTTTACAAAATTGCAGATCGCGTTGTAGAGTAGTGGTTTTCAACCTTTTTTGTACCACAGCCCATTATAACAACCCACTATAAACCCAAAGACCCCATCTAAAACTCGTATAAAGCAAATGTAATACAGCTGTGTACATAAAATATCTACTCGCAACCCCTCCAAAAATGTGCACGACCACTCTGGGGGTCACGACCCCTGGGTTGAAAACCAGTGTTGTAGAGGGAATGGAAAAGGTCGAAAACAGGTCCATCCACTCTTGGATGGACATGAAAGTTAAACCTGCCGTAACCTCATAATACGTATTATTATCATTTTTAAAGCTTACGACATTATTTGACAGTGATGCTTTTGCTTTTCACCTAACTTAATTACATTATTTCCCTTAAACTCCGAGTGATAAAATCCTTGCAACATCACTTATCAGTCATGGGCACAATTAGAGCCGTTTGCAATTGCAATGTTATTTCATAACAAATAGCAGAAGCTAATGCCACTGATCGACAAATCACAAAGGTGTCTATCAGCAACTCATAGGCGAAATATTTTTTTTCTATTTTTTTTTTAAATTCAAGTAAAATCTTTAGATCGCAAATATAGCTTGCTCAAGGTTTGCACAATTTGGAAATTTTGCGGGAAACTTTGACAGAAAAAACTCTCAATTGTAACGTAAAATCACGCGTTTTCCAAAGCACCACAGGAAACTCTTTAACACAATTGAAGCACAGTGGATTCCGCATTTTGCGTAGCTTCGAGAAAGTGCTGACATTTCTGTCATTACTTAAGAGGAACGCAGTTAACACAAACACCTTTAAAGCATCAAGCTTCTCGAATGTTCCCATGATTTGCAACTTAAAGCATACATTGAACGTCTGAGGGGCGCTTCCACGTACAGTGCTTTCTCGATTATCTGTACCTCGTTTGAGGGACATTCGATAATACAGTCGCCTTCCACATTGGTACGGCTTCGCGAGTTAGCTGCCGAAAAACGGGGATCTTCCCGCAAACAAATTTAAATTTGATTCGTTTTTAATAGATGTACTGTTGCAGTGGATAGTTAAATCGAAAGTTACTTAGCAAATCGTTGAACTTCGATCATTTTTTAAAACATATATGTGTCATGTTTTTGTTTGTTGCTTTTTCTTTCACTTAATCATAATTCAATCGATCGAGTTTTTGCTTATCCTGTCAAATTTCTTAGCATATTACCCCAACCAGATGAGATAATCGAGGAGGTATTGCGGCAACAATTGAAAGCGTTTTATATAGTGCGTAGAAAGTACAACTTAAAACAAAATTTCATACACTGTTGTTTGATAAAGGACAAGGCAGTAAGCTGCAAAAGAATTAAACTGGCACAAAATTTTAAAGGAAATGTTAATAAGTTAAAATATTTGAGGTTAATGTGGGTTGTAATAGTTTCCTCTTCCATTCCCGACTAAAATTCCAAACGAAAGAAAGCATCTAACTTTTACATCATACCTTTTGCAACAAAACGTTTCCCCGCGTTAATCTATTAAGTTCGTTTACCGATTCACAACGCATTACATAAAAGCAGCCCATAAACCATTATCCTAAGAGCAAAAGGGAGCCGGGAATGTCGTAAAAACAACTGTTCAAGAAGAAAGTAGCAGTTACGGATGTTGTTCCAGATCAATTTTTGCGGTTTTGAGTGCAGTCGTAAAAATTATGTATCTGTCTGGGACGCAGGCTTTTCAGACGGAAAGGAGGCAAAAGCTGTTGTTCATATCCAGTTTGTTAAGATATAAAATCGAGCAAACACATCACGCGTCTATCGCTGGCAACGAAATCGAACCAAGTGAATAATTTATGCGAGAGTGTTGGCAAGAACCAAAGTCATTAACAAATCAATATTTGATTTTGAGAGAAACGCTTTACTGAATTGAAACAGCCGCAGCTTCTATAAACACCCCGAAAACAGTTGGAGCAATGATATTGTTTTTCGTAGTGTTTAGCTCAGTTGTTTCTCAATCTTTGGGACATAGCGTCGTTTTCGAGTGGGCCACGGTGTTAGAAATAAATACAGTATGTTAGAATACGTACATTTATCTAGACATCTAATCACTACTGCGTGGGAACGCATTGATTGTGTTCAACAGCAAGATTCTCATTGAATTGCATACAAGGATAATATCGTTACTTCAGATTAATCAAGTTTTTTTTAAGGGAAATGTTAGGTACCCGTGTGAACCTGTAGGAACCCCATTTCTCTGATTCCAGGGACCCGATTTTCTCTGGTTCTAGGGACTCGATATTCAATTCAAACACCTTGAAAAACATGGATCATGTATTTATTTATGCACATAAAAGCATGGCCTGCGCTAACAAGGCAGTGGGTCACGAAATTTTTACCAAAAGTTATCTGGGCCACGTAAGTTAAAGGTTGAAAAAACTGGTTTAGCTGAACCTACACAAACAACATCTCGACATGAAGTGACGTTCCAAACACAAGTGGCAAAAAACGCTCGAGTCACTAACACAGAAACAATTGGCAAACTGTTCAAGGGAGTTTTTGCCATGGAATAAAACCTTCATGCATAGCAGGAATAAAATGAGCGGTAGCTGCAACGGTAAGAAGAAACGATGTCATAATTTGCAACTCACTGGCTTGTGTTACGATGTACATTCCCCAGTATATGCTCCAAACCCAGCCAACGATAACAGCAGCTGTTAAAATCTGCAGAAGGCCAGAACCAAGGTTTATCAGGAAGTCGAGGCAACGGTTTTGTTTCTTTGAAGACGTTTTAGCTCCGCATAAGGCTGCTAACGCCATTACAAGAGTACCTGCAAAAACAAAAATTTCGTAATGTAACATTTGCAACCAGAAACGCCGTTGTGTGATAGATAATGGGCTAAGGTAATAGTTTTGCAAAGTAGATGCATTCCATTACCTCGTTAACATTGCTTTACTAAATCAGAACTAGAACACCGAAAGGCAGTGCGACATCGTCAAAGGCAGTTGGAAGATTTCCTACGAAACATTTCTAAAAACTTTCATGAACAAAGGTACACTGCTGATGACAATTCCAAAAAATCTTCCTAAAACCACCAGTCATGAAACGTTTTCAACAAACTCAAAAGAATTAAAGTTCATACACAAATTGCAAATAAAAAAAATAAAGAATGGAAGCAGCAAAGTTCTGACATTAGATTTGTTTTAATATGAAGGTTACGATGATTTAGCAACTAAACATTTCTCCTCTAAGTTTTCTGATATGTGCAAAAACATGATAGATATCAAGGGCCTACTGTTCCTGTTGATCCATCATTAAAGTCGTGGTAGTTTGCCTGTTATGCGGGAAAAAATAACTGCTTTTCGACAATTCTCGAATTTAAGCAGGATCTCCTGTTATGCGGTAACACTTCCAGGACCGAACACTTTTTAAGTTGCATTTTTTAGACTTTTTATTTCAGTTACAGCATTACTGGTTAGCTGCTTGTCGTAAACACCCTTCTACTCTTGAAGAAGAGTAGTGACAGACCCAGAGCAGGCGTTTGAGGGGCAATCATGCAGGGGATCGCCAAAATGTCTTCACTTGTTCAAATACCCCAGATTTTCTATGACAATCTTTGGGTATCACATGAGAGTGGTTACCTTTTGCAGGCCAAGAAATTGGCTATTTTTGTTGGTTGAACTACGTGATCTTTCAGGAAATTACCACAGTTTAAAAGAGTTTGTATCATTAATCCACAAAACATTTAAAGCAGGTCAAAAGAGATGGGACACTAATTTTGACCAGCTACGCTGCTACACAATATATAAGAACACTGTTGGTGCAGTGCCGGATTAAGGTAGTGCGGGGCCTGTAGCATTTCTAGAGCG